>Ga0207754_100097_pt1 | contig 69976 bp, 66 predicted proteins | sample A23E1SouthBayCA_FD_187728 | JGI IMG/M metagenome (GOLD analysis project Ga0207754, IMG submission 187728) | Aerobic enrichment media microbial communities from Eden Landing Ponds, California, USA - A23 E1 (SPAdes) | ecosystem: Environmental > Aquatic > Marine > Unclassified | place: Emeryville...
AACAGCGGGCCGCGGGTGTCTCTCCCGACCTCCTGCGACTCTCTGTCGGGCTAGAGGAGCCCGAAGACATCGTCGACGACATCGACGCCGCTATCGAGCGTGTGACAGCATGACCGGCAACACAGACGATACGCCTGCACCACCGCACACGCAAGCCACGCGCTCGCTGGGCAGCTTCGAGTTCGAGCGCGGCGGCTCGATCCCGGATCTCGAACTGGCTTACGAGACGTACGGCGAGCACGACCCCGAGGGCGGTCCGGAGGGCCGAGGCAACGCGGTGCTAATCTGTCACGCCCTCACCGGGAGCCACCACGTCGCGAGCGTCCCAACCGACGACGACGGCGCCGCCGGCCAGGCTCGCGCGTGGTGGGACGACGTGGTCGGCGCCGGCAAGGCCATCGACACGACGGAGTACTTCGTCGTCAGCGTGAACGTCCCGGGCTCCTGCTACGGCTCGACGGGGCCCGCCAGCCCGCATCCCGACGGCGGCGTCTGGGGGAGTGCCTTCCCGGCGGTCACCGTCGGCGACTGGACCCGGGCCCAGCGACGCCTGCTCGACGAGATCGGCGTGGACCAGCCCCACGCCGTCGTCGGTGGCAGTGTCGGGGGGATGAACGTCCTCGACTGGATTCGACGCTATCCCGACGCCGTGGATCGTGCGGTCCCGATCGCCACGGGCCCCCGACTCGACGCCCAACTGTCGGGCCTCAGCGCGGTCGCCCGCCGGGCGATCCGGAGCGACCCCGACTGGCACGGCGGCGAGTACGCGGCGGCGGGCACCCACCCCGACCGAGGGCTCGCCCTGGCGCGCCAGCTCGGCCACCTCAGCTACCGCTCGAAGGCGTCGATGGAGCGGCAGTTCGACCGCAGCGAGAGCGACTACGATGTGGCGTCGCCGTTCCCCGACGGGCCGGCCGACGGCGCCTTCGCCTACGACGAGGTCGAGTCCTACCTCGACCACCAGGGCTCGACGTTCGTCGACCGGTTCGACGCCAACAGCTACCTCTACCTGACCCGGGCGATGGAGTCGTTCGATCTCGCGGCGGGCCACGACTCCGCAGCCGACGCACTCGCCGAGTTCGACGGCGAAGCGTTGGTGCTCTCGTTCACGGGCGACTGGCACTTCCCGGTCGAAGGCGGGGCGGCGATCGCTGCGGCGCTCGAACAGACCGGGACGCCCGTCACACACCACGTCGTCGACTCCGACCACGGCCACGACGCCTTCCTCGTCGAACCCGAAAACGTCGGCCCGCCGGTTCGGGAGTTCCTCGCGGCGGGCGTCGACGCGTCGGGGGCTGGGGAGGGTCGAACGCGCGGCGACGCCGACGACGTCCCCGGCCAGGGGGCCGAGTCCGACGACGATCGCGAGAGCGAATCCGACGACGCCGTTTGCGGCCCGCTGGGCACGGCGTGCTCGCTACTGATGGGTTGATCGCGCCCCTGACACATTTGGCCGAACCACAGCGCTTTTGCCTGACCGTACAGTCTGACTAACTAGTCAGTCAGTATGAGTGCCGAAGAGTCGACCAGCGATATCACCGAGGGAACGTACCGCGCCCTCTGCAAGTACGGGTACGCGGACGTGACCATGGAGGATATCGCCGCCGAAACGGACAAGAGCAAATCTGCCCTCCACTATCACTACGACAGCAAGCACGACCTGTTGGTCTCCTTCTTCGACGATCTGCTGGAGGGGTTCACCGAACGACTCGGCGCCGTCGAGGGCGAGACGGCCTACGAACGTCTCGTGAGCCTGATCGACACGATCCTGCTCCCACCTGACGACGACGCCCCGGACCGAGGGTTCCAGACGGCCGTCCTGGAGATGAAGGCACAGGGTCCCTACGACGAGGCGTTCCGCCAGCACCTGCAGGCCCACGACCGGACGCTTCGAGACCACGTCGAGAAACACCTCGCTGCCGGCGTCGAGAGCGGCGAGTTCCGAGCGGACCTCGACGTGGGGGCGTCGGCGGACTTCCTCGTCACCGTGTTCAACGGCGCCCAGACCCGCAGCGTCGCGGTCGGCCGGCCGGTCGAGGAAACCCGTGAGACCCTGCGGGCCCACATCGACTCGATGATCGTCGCCGACGGAGGTGCGAAGTGAGCCTCCGCGATCACCTGTCGGGCGTGCGGCGCCTGTTCGAGCGCGCGTTCAACCAGGAGGAGCTGGACCTCACCGAGGGCGGCATCGCCAAGCCGCTGTTCATTCTGGCGATCCCGATCGTTATCACCAACCTGTTCCAGACCGCCTACAACCTCGCGGACACGTTCTGGGTCGGCCGGTACAGCACCGAGGCGCTGGCCGCCATCAGCTTCGCGTTCCCGATGGTGTTCCTGCTCATCTCGCTGGGGATGGGGCTCTCGGTCGCCGGGAGCGTGCTGATCGCCCAGAACATCGGCGCCGGCGACGAGCGGCAAGCGGACTACGCCGCCTCCCAGACCGTCTCGTTCGCAGTCGTGGTGTCGATCGTGCTGGGAGTCGTCGGTTACTTCGTCGTCGACACACTGGTCCAGATCTACGGCGCCTCGCCCGACGTGCGGCCGCTCGCGGTCGACTACATGGAGGTGATCTCGCTGGGGCTAGTGTTCATGTTCGGCTTCTTCGTGTTCATCTCCCTGATGCGCGGAGCGGGCGATACGGTGACGCCGATGGTGGTGATGGGAATCTCCGTCCTCGTCAACATCGTGCTCGACCCGTTCCTCATCTTCGGGTTCGAGAACAACCCCCTGTTCGCGATCATCGGGATGTCCGGCCTGGAAGAGCAGCTGTTCGCGATGACGGGATACACCGGTGACGGCCTTCGCGGCGCCGCCATCGCGACCATCTTCTCGCGGGCGCTCGCGTTCGTGATCGGGTTGGGGATCATGTTCCGCGGCAACCAGGGCGTCCAGATCCGGCTGGGCGATATGGCTCCCGACCTCGAGTTCGCCAAGCGCATCCTCGAGATCGGTGTCCCGGCGTCCGTCGAAGGTGTCGGCCGGGCACTCTCGGTCAACCTCCTGTTGATCGTCGTCGGCCTGTTCGCGACGCCCGTCGTGTCGGCGTACGGGATCGGGACGCGCGTGCTCTCGGTGGTGTTCATGCCCGCGATCGCGATGGCCCGCGGCGTCGAGACGATGAGCGGCCAGAACATCGGCGCGGACAAGCCCGACCGCGCCGCCGCGACGGCGGCGTTCGCGTCGAAGGCGTCGTTCTTGATCCTCTCGGCGGTGGGCGTCATCGCGTTCGTCTGGGCCGAACCGATCGTCTCGATCTTCGTCGGCACCGACCAGCCCGACGCCGGTCGCGTGATCGAGGTCGGCGCCCAGTTCATGCGGTTCGTCGCCCCAACGTTCGGCTTCATGGGGATCATGCGCGCCTACAACGGGAGTTTCCGTGGTGCCGGGAAGACGACGACGGCGGCGATCATCTCGGTGGGGACGCTGATGGTGTTCCGCCTCCCGGTCGCCTGGCTGGGCTCCCAGACGTTCTCGCTGGGGTCCGACGGCCTCTGGCTCTCCTTCGCGCTCTCGAACGCCTTCGGGGCGACGCTTGCGTACCTCTGGTACCAGCGCGGGACGTGGCGAGACGTGAGCCTAGACCGGACGCCCGGGCCGACGCCGGGCGACGACTGACCTTCGTCGACGCACCACCGCCGCCATCCCGCCAGAAAACAGCTTACCGCACGATCCGGCAGCGTTCGCCGGCGCGCTCGACGTAGCCGGCGGACTGCAGCGAGCGCAGCGTCGGCAGGAGTTCGATCAGCTTGAGGTCCAGCGACTCCGCGATGCTGTCGACGGTCGTCTCGACGACAGACGAGAGATAGACGTACACCAGTTTGCCCGCCGTCGAGTCGACGTCTGCGGGCGGTTCGGTCGACAGCTCTGTGGTTCCGTCAGGTCGTGCCGGTTGCGTCTGCGTCATTGCCTACGCCAACTACTTCGACATCCGTAAAGGTTGGTTACAACGATCGTCGAACTACTCGGTGCGCTCCATCCCGGAGTCGAGCCCCGACTGCATGAACTGCGCGAGGATTCGGCCGATGCTGCTCTCGGCGGTCCACATCGCCTCCTCCCCCACGGCGTCGTCGGTGACCGCCGACAGCAGCACCGTTCGCCCGTCGACCATCAGCGCACGCCCTGCGAAGTCGCCGGGGTCGTCCTCGTCCATCACGAACACGCGGACCGGGCTGTCCACGAACCGATCGCGCTGATCCGGTTCGGCAGTGACGACGACGACCGCGACGCCCTCCCGGGCGCGGCCGCGGAGTGTCTCGGCCAGCGCCGTCGGGATCGACCGCGAGTCGGGCGCGACGAACACCACTCGCTGCTCGGCTCGCCGGAGCAGATCGCCGAGCCGGTCGTCGATCGGTTGGCGGCCGCGGAGCGTCGCGACGGCGCCGGTGGCCTCGTCGTCCTCGGTCTCGGTGCGGAGCTCGTGGAGGTTCTCGAACGCCCGATCCTGCTCGCGGTCGAGCCGCTGTTGGAGCTGCTCTCGCGCCGTCTCGAGCCTCACCGGCCGGTACTCCTTCGGCGAGGACGCGACCAGTTCGACCAGTCCCCGTTCGACCAGATCGTCCGCCGCGCCGTACACCTGCGAACGGGGCACCTCCGAGTGGTCGCTGATCGCTTGTGCTGTCCCCGTTCCGAGGCGCTGTAGCGCCGCGAACACCCGGGCCTCGTAGTTCGACAGTCCGAGTCGCTTCAGCGCGTCGACGGCGTCTCGTGTACTCATTGGGGCCCAAATCCTCCGATCGACTGTCGCTTCGACGCCAGCCGGTATGAGTGGCCGGGATCCGGTGGACGGATATTTTGTACTTATCTACAATATTTATTCCCTACGGGCGAGTTGCATCGACCAATGAAGCTCACCGAGCGCTACGCCGCCGCCGTTACCGACCACAGCAAACTGGTGATCGTCGCCGTCCTCGTCGCGACACTCGTCGTCGGCGCCGGCGCCGGGAGCGTCGACGGCGGGCTCACGATCGCCGGGTTCAGTAGTGACTCACCCGAGGCGGCCGCGCTCGACGACATCGAGCGGAACTTCTCGGTCGCCGGGGAGAACACGACGACCGCCCAGGTGGTCGTCCGCGGCGAGAACGTCCTCACGAAGGAGTCCTTGCTCGAAACGCTCCGTCTCCAGCGGGCGATCAGGGAGGACGAATCGATCAACGCCACGCTGCGTGACGGACAGTCGACCGTCGGCGTCGGCAACGTCGTCGCGACGGCGGCGTACTACGAGGCTCGCGGCGGTGGCGGGCCGCCGCCGTCGCTGGACGCCCAGATCGACCAACTGGCGTCGATGTCCGACGCGGAGGTCGAGGCCACCGTCGATCGCGTGCTCGATCCGGAAGCCGACACGCGTGGTGACCCCTACGCGCTGCTGGCAACGAGCTACGAGCCGGGATCGACGACCGCGTCCAGCCGGATCGTCCTCGTGTCTCAGGACACCAGCGGCGCGCCCGCCGACAGCCTGCCCGAAGCCGTGACGGCGGCGCAGTTGGAGCTACAGGACCTCGCCGCCGCGGAGCTCTCCGGGACCGACCACTTCGTCTTCGCGCCGGGGATCGTCGACGAGGAGAGCGGCCAAGCCACCGGCGAGAGCTTCGCGCTGATCTCGCCGGTCGCGCTGCTGCTGATCCTCGGCGTGCTCGGGATCGCGTACCGAGACGCGATCGACGTGCTGCTCGGCCTGCTCGGCGTCGCGCTCGTACTCGTCTGGATGGCCGGCTTCCTCGGCTGGGCGGGCATCGGCATCACCCAGATCCTGATCGCCGTCCCGTTCCTGCTGATCGGGCTGAGCATCGACTACGCGCTCCACGTGGTGATGCGCTATCGCGAAGCGAACCACGACGATCCCGACCTTGACCCCCGGACGGCGATGCGGCGCGGCCTCGCCGGCGTCGTCCTCGCCATCGGCGCCGCGACGTTCACGACGGCAGTCGGCTTCCTCTCGAACGCAGTGAGCCCGATCGTGTCGATCCGTGAGTTCGGCCTCGTCAGCGGCTTCGGTATCGCCGCAGCGTTCGTCGTGTTCGGGCTGCTGTTCCCGGCACTGAAACTGGAGATCGACCGGCTCCGCGGCCGCCTCGGCTGGCCGCCGAACCAGTCCCCGTTCGGCCGCGGCAAGCGCGTCGGCCGTCTGCTCAGCGTGGGACCGGAGTTGGCTCGGCGCGCGCCGTACGTCGTGATCGCGGTCGCTGTCGTGCTCGCCGCCGGGGGCGGCGTCGCGGCGACGGGGATCGACACGACGCTCGACCAGACCGCGTTCCTGCCCGAGGACTCGCCGGACTGGATGAACGTGCTCCCGGCGGCGATCCAGCCGAGCGACTACGACCTCAAGGCGAACGCGATCCATCTCAACGAGAACTTCGTCCAGTCCCGTGGCAGCTCGAGCGCGGAGTTCCTGATACGCGGCCCCGTCACCGATCCCGGGACGCTCGACGCGATCGCGACCGGACGTGACGCGCTCCGTGACACCGACTCTGCAGCCGTCCGTGCCGACGGCAGCCTGCAAGTGACGGGGCCGCTCTCGACGATCGAGGCCGTCGCCGCCGAGAACGACACCGTCGCCGCGATGGTCGACGACGCCGACACCGACGGCGACGGCGTGCCCGATGAGAACCTCGCGGCGATCTACGACGCGGTGTACGACGCCGACCCGGCGGCCGCAGCCGAGACGATCCACCGCGACGGCGGCGAGTACCGCTCGCTCCGGCTCTCCGTCGCGCTCTCGGGGACGACCGACACCTGGACGATCACCGAGGAGATGCGCGGCGTCGCGACCGAGACGGCGGCGGGCAGCGACCTCGACGTGGTCGCGACCGGCACGCCGATCACGACCGAACTGGTCCAGCGCTCGCTCCTTCGCACGCTGGTCGAAGGGTTCCTCATCACCTTCGGCGTGATCCTCGCCTTCCTCGCGATCATCTTCCGACTGCGGTACGGCTCGGCGACGCTGGGTGCGGTGGTGCTGTTCCCGGTCGTGCTTGCCCAGGCGTGGCTGTTCGGCACGATGTATCTCGCCGGGCTGGCGTTCACGACCGAGACCGCGATCATCGCCGCCATCGGGATCGGGATCGGCGTCGACTACGCGATCCACATCGGCGAGCGGTTCGTCGACGAACGCGGGTCGGGCCGCGACCCGATCGCAGCACTGACCCGGACCGCCGAGGGAACTGGCGGCGCCCTGCTCGCCAGCGCCGCGACGACGACCGCGGGGTTCGGCGTCCTCGCGCTCGCGCTCGTGCCATCGCTCCAGCGCTTCGGCTTCATCACCGCGGTCGCGATCACCTACGCCTTCCTCGCGAGCGTGCTGGTGCTGCCGAGCCTGCTGACGGTCTGGGAGCGATTCGACGGCACGGCGGACGCCGCAACCTGAGGGCCCCACCGGCCCCGGAGATGTTCGGGACAACGGGGAGAGTCCACGGCCCCGTACGCTCGTTCATGCCCGGACTCTCCCCGTTCGACGGCGGTCGCGACGACGAAACGTTCGACGGGGCCGACGCGCTGTTCGTCATCGCCGCCGCCGACTACGGCGTCGGCCTGATCGTGATGGGGACACAGGGTCGAACGGGGACGCTCTCCGGGTGGTAGGTGAGTCACTTTATAAGCCGGCTCTTGTCGTCGCCGCGATCGTCGTCGGCGAAGCAGTCGAACGGCTCGAAGGGGGGGTTCGCCCCCCACATCTTGACACGGGTCCGATCCGGTCAGCCCCTCGACTAGCTCGTCCGACATCAGTCCCAGCGCGAGGAGATCCGACCGCGGACATGACCGTGCGCGGCGTAGTGGACGTGGCACTCGAGACAGACGCCCGCTTCCTCGAGCGCGGACCGCCGCGGGTTGATGCACCGTTCTTGGCAACGGTCACATCCGTACTCGACGAGATCAGCGTCGATGTCAGTCGTGAGCGAATCGCGGATTCGCCCCCGAATGATACTGTCGAGGGGTTCGCGAGAACCCTCGCTAGAGGGCTCAAGCGACACGAAAACCACCTCCGAGGGAGGGGGTGACTAACCCGAACTCAGGATACCTTTTAGAGGCTGCAGAAGTCGCTAATGACTTTTGTTTCGCAACCGTTAAGTCTGAAATGGGGACGGAGGGATTTGAACCCCCGATCGACTGATATCTCCGGTGCGCCTCGGTCCTCCAGAGGGTCGTCGTCGCCGGCGATGATCAGTCGCCGACTCGGTATATCAGTCTGGAGTTCGTCACCGGGCGCGTGGCCTCTGGAGTCAGTCGCCATCCCGGGCTTGGCCACGTCCCCTTGCATCCTTTGCTACATCCGTTCGGTGTAAAGGGATTTCGATCCGATTCAGTCCCGGTCGACCTCGGCCCAGTCACACTCCTGGCACTTGTACGCGGTGACGAACGCCGTCACGCTCGGCATGTAGCCGACGCTGATCACGTCGCCGCCACACTCCGGGCAGTCCCGCTCGGCGTCCTCGATCGGTTCGGCCTCCAGCACGGAGTCGCCTTCCACCTGTTCGGCCAGCGATTCGGGGGTTACCATCCGTCCCTGCACGACACGGTTGCTCATACCCGTCCCTCGTTCTGCCCGCCGTAATTCCTGTCGGTCTGCAGGCACCCAGAACGGCGCGAGAACGTCCCTCACGGGACCGACAGGTCCACAGGGTTTTTGCGCTCCACCACGTGCCGCCAACTATGGGATTTGGATCGTACGACGAGTCCGAGCAGGAGAACCAGAACCAGGACACCGACGAGCAGGCCGAGGGCGTCGACGTCGACGGGGGCGAGGAGGGCGATCTCTCCTTCGAGTCCACCGAGTCCACCGACGAACTGGTCGGCAAACTCGACGAGATGCGCGACGACGACGAGTAGCGCCGTGACCGCCGTCGCCGTCTCCCCTTCTTGAGCGAGCGATCCGCCAGCGCCGGCTCAGAGCTGTTCGAGTAGCTCGGCGAAACTCCCCGTGTCGTCGGCCTCCTTCCGGAGCACATCCAGCGCGCGCCGGAACGACCCGTGCTCCGCGAGGTAGGTGATCCCGACCGCCGACTTGAGCGCGTTGGCCGGCGCGCCGGTCAGCACCGTCGGCCCGACCTGCGCGACCGCGTCGTCGCCGATCGAGATCAGCCAGCCGGGGCTCTCCCAGCGCCACTGCGCCACGTCGACGAACCCACCGTCGGCGGTCGCCGCGGCGACGAGGTTTCGCGCGACGGTCTCCGAGGCCCGCACGGCCGCGGACGCACTCGCCGGCACGGGCTCACCGTCGGCGTCGACGATCCGAACCGCGTCGCCCAGCGCGAAGGTCCGCGAGTCGAGCCGGAGATCACCGCGCACCGTCGGGCGATCGCCGCCCATGGCCTCGTTGCCACGGATGCCGCCGGTCCAGACGAACTGGTCGTAGTCGATCGAGCCGCCCTCCGTCGAGATCTGCGCCTCGTCGGCCGCGGTCACGGTCGTCCCGGGGCGTACGTCGACGCCCTGTGCCACGAGTCGCTCGTGGGTCGCGTCTTGGAACGGCTCGGGAAACCCGGGGGCGACGGTGTCGAGCTGTTCGAGCAGGATGATCTCGATATCGTCGGCGACCTCGCGCTCGCGGGCCATCGTCGCCAGCTCGCCCGCGACTTGGACGCCGGAGAGGCCGGCGCCGCCGACGACGACCGTCCCCGTGGTCTCGTCGGCCGTAGTCGGGTCCTCGTGCCCGAGTTGGTCGATCACGCCCTCGAACTCCCGGCGGATCGTCGCGGCGTGTTCCAGTCGCTTCAGCGGCGTCGCGTGCTCCTCGAGGCCGGGAATGTCGTAGAACGCGGTCTCGGCGCCCAGCGCGACGACGCAGTAGTCGTAGTCGAGCTCGTCGCCGTCGGCCAGCGAGACGGTGTGAGTGGCCCGATCTACGCCGGTCACGCGAGCCTCCCGGATCGATGCGCGGTCGAGGATCTCCCCGAGCGGCACGTCGATGTCGTCGACGTAGTCCGGGTTTCGAATCGCCCGGTGGAGTTCGTGCTGGACCAGATGCGTCCCGGTGTCGTCGACGAGCGTAAGCGTTGCCAACGCCGGGAGCCGTCGCTCCAGCTTCCGTGTCACGAGGAGCCCTGCGTAGCCGCCGCCGAGAACGAGCACGTCCATACTGGTACGAGGAGGCCCGAGGACAAAACGGTGTTTGCCGCGGTAGCCGACCGCAGTGCCGGCGCCGGTGCGCTACGAGACGCCCTCGCTCGCGGCGAACGCCTCGTGATCGCCCGACTCGATCACGTCCCGGAGCTGCTCGGCCACCGCGAACACGTCCTCGAAGCCGACGTACAGCGGTGCCGGACAGATCCGGATCACGTTCGGCGGCCGGTAGTCGACGACGACCCCGCGCTCGCGCAGCGCCTGACTCACGCGGTCTGCGTCGGGGTGCTCGACGGCGACGTGGCCGCCGCGACGCGCGCCGTCGCGCGGCGTGCCGACTGCGTACTCGTAGCCCGCGTCGGCGAGGTCCTCGACCAGCGTCGCGAGCAGGGCCGTGAGCTCGAGCGACTTCTCGCGGACGCGCTCGATCCCCGCCTCGTCGAGCAGGTCGAGCGAGCCCTCGAGCGGCGCCGCCGACAGCATCGGCACGGTGCCGATCTGCCACGCGCCCGCGGACTCCGCGGGCCGGTACGTCAGTTCGAGGTCGAACTGGCTCTCCTTCTCGTTGCCCCACCAGCCGGGCAGCGCGGGCGCGAGCCCGTGGTAGCGCTCGTTCACGTACAGCCCGGCGATGGAGCCGGGGCCGGCGTTGAGGTACTTGTAGGAACACCACACCGCGAAGTCAACGTCCGCCGCGGCGAACTCGTGGGGCACTGCACCCACGGTGTGGGCGGCGTCGAACCCCGCGAGCGCGTCGTGCTCGTGCGCCAGGTGGGTCAGCGCTTCCACGTCGAACAGCTGGCCTGATCGGTAGAGTGCGGTCGGCATGAACAGGATCCCCACGTCGTCGTCCATCGCCTCGACGATGTCCTCGCGCTCGATTGTCCGTCCGTCGCGACTCTCGACCAACCGGAGATGCTCGTCGGGGTCCAGCCCGCGCTGGCGGAACTGCGCGCGGATCGCGTAGTGATCGGTCGGGAAGTCGAGCTCGTTGGCGACGACGACGTTGCCCGACGCGTCGACGGCGTCCTCGACCGTATCAGGCGCGTCGACCTCCCGTGCCGGCACGTCGGCCACGCGGTCGAGGAACGTCCCGATCAGCGTGTGGATGTTGACGGTGGTGGAGTTGGCGACGGCCACCTCGTCGGCGTCGGCGCCGACGTAGGGCGCGAGGCGCTCGCCGAGATACTCGGCGTACTCCCACCACGGCTGCTCGCCGTCGGTCCAGCCCTCGATGCCGCGGTCGCGCCACTCGCTGACCACGCGGTCGAGCGTCCGCTCGGCGTCGTCCGAAACCGGCCCGAGCGAGTTGCCGTCCATGTACAGGTCGCTCGACAGGTCGAACCGATCGCGGAACGGTGCCAGCGGGTCGGCGGCGTCCCGCGCGGCGGCGTCCTCGCGGGAGACGGAGAAGGGGCTGCTCATGTGCGACACTCCGGCGGCGCCGACAAAGGCGTTGTCACACCGGCCGCCGTGGCCGCCGATCTCGCCGAAAATTACTCCGTCCCAGCGAACTCGGCGTACGCGTCCCAGGACTCGTCCCGCGGCGGCTCGGTCCACGTCTCACCGCGGAACTGCACGCCCGAGCCCTCGACGACCCGCCCGACCTCGGCCACGGGCGTCCCGCGGGCGTCGATCGCGCGCCGAACCGCCGCGGCGTCGGCGGGCGGGACCGCGAGCACGAGCGTCCCCGAACTGGTCGTCTTCCACGGGTCGATATCGAGCGCGGCACACACCGCTTCCACCCCCGTGCGTAGCGGCGCCGCCCCGGCGTCGATCTCGAAGCGGACCTCCGCGCTCGCGGCCATCTCACAGCACGCGCCGAGCAGCCCACCTTCGGTCGCGTCGTGCATCGCCGATAGGTCGCCGGCGTCGGCAGCCGCGACGGCGTCGCCGACGAGTCGCGTCTCGTCGAGCCCCGCGGCGGCGTCGGCAACCGTCTCGGCGCCGAGTCCGCGCTCGCCCAACTGATCGGGGTAGAGCGACGCGAACAGCCCCGCGGTCTCGACGGCCGGCCCGCGGGTCACGAGCAGGCGATCGCCCGGGCGCGCGCCGTCCGGGCGCACGACCGCCGCGGGGTTACAGACGCCCATCGCCGTCGCGGCGCCGACCCACGGGTACTCGGCGCCGGGGTAGCGCGCGGTGTGGCCCGTGACGATGCTCGTCCCCAGCGCCGCACACTCCTCGTGGATTCCGGTCCAGAGCGCGTCGAACTCGGCATCGCTGATCGACTCCGGCAGCGAGAAGGAGATGGCGAGGTGGCTCGGGGCGACGCCGGCGACGGCCACGTCCGAGAGCGCGACGTGGAGGGCGAACCGGCCGGCACGCTCGAACCCCAGTGCAGGCAGCACGGAGATGGGGTCGGTCGCGACCGCCAGCCCCGTCCCGTCGAACTCCAGCAGGCCGAAGTCGACGCCGGCGGTCGGTCCAAGCGCCACGTCGTCGCGCTCGGCGCCGAGTCGTGGCGCGATCCGCTCGGCGAAGAAGGCGCGGTCGATCTTGCCGCGGTCGGGCATGCGTTGGGCTGGGAGCGACGCCGCCGTATGCCTACCGACTGCGGGCGGGCCGACAGCTGGCATCCTGTGGCCGCACTCACTCGTCGGCCTTCTCGGCTCGCAGCGGCCGCTTGCTCACGAGCGCACAGTCGAACGCCGGATGCTCGGCCAGGTGGCGGACCACCAGGTGGCGACGCGACCCGGTGACTCCCTCGTTCCCGACCGCCTCGGCGCCGAACTCGGCCGGGAGCGACGCGAACAGCGCCCGCAGCGCCGCGAACGAGTCGAACACCTGCTCGTTCCCGGGCGTGTCGGCGCCACGGCGGGCGACGGCGTAGCTCCCGTCCCGGCGGTAGCGACCGGCCGTGCGGAAGAACTCGACGCGACGCTCCAACGCGTCGCCGACGGCGGCCCGGAGCGCGAGCGCCTGCTCGCGGCTCAGCTGGTGGGTCTCGCCGTCGACGCACAGTTGGACGGTCGCTCCGTCACGCTCGACGGTGACTGGTGACTCTTCGCCCGGGGAGAACGCGATCAGGAGGGTGGTAACTCCGCATGCTCGAAAACACGGCGGAGTTCGCCAAGAACGTGTCGGCAGTCATATAACTGTTCTCACACGGCAGGGCCGGCCACCGAGAGGATGCCGTCGTCGGTGGGCGTCGGCGTGGGTTCCGCCGTGGCTGTCCCGTCGCTCGGCGTCGACGTGGCGTCGCCGGGCGTCGCCGTTCCCTCGCGGTCGGTCGGCGTCGCCGAACCGTCGGGGGTCGGCGTCGCCGTCGTCCCGCCGTCGTCGCTCGTTCCGCTCCCGGCGTCCTTGTTGCCGAAGATGTCCGTCTCGATGGTGCGCTCGATCGAGTCGAGTCGGATCCGGATCGTGTCACCGCCGAACTCCGAGAGGTCGATCCGGGCGTAGAACGTCACCTCGAGCTGGGTGGTCTGCTCGTTCTGCAGGTGCGTGACCCACCAATCGTCGAGGTTCTGGTTCCGGATCGCGGTCGTCGCCCGGACGGTCTCTACCTCCCCCGGCGCGATCGCGACGCCCTTCTCGGTCGCGCCTTCGCCCATCGTGACGTTGTTCATCCGGATCTCGTAGCCGATCTCGGAGATTGCGACGGGCGTCGGGTTGGGGTTGAACAGCTCGAACGCGGTGTCGATCTCCGTGGTCTCGTTGTTCACGTCGCCCCACTGGCCGCTGGTGCTGTTGAGCCAGAGCATGGGATCGGGCGCCACGGGCTCGTCGACCTCGATCGGCCGGTCCTCCTCGCTGTTGAAGCCGCCGATGAGGTTCGTCTCGACCGAGCGCTCGATCTGGGGGTTGAACTCCCGGCCCAGCAGGTCAGAGTGGATCGAGGCGTCGACGGTGAGTGTCGTGTTCTCGCCGTTCTCGACGTGACTGGTCCACCACGGCGGGATGCGGTCGTTGTTCATCTGCGTCGTCAGCGGGATCGAACTGTTGCCGCTGGCGTTCACGCCGAGCCCCTCGCGCCCGCCGGTAGCCATCCGTACGTCGTTCATTTCGACGGCGTAGTCGATCGTCAGCCCGCTCAGCTGCACCCCGAAGGGGTTGGGGTTGGTGACGACGATCTCGGACTCGATGGTGGTCGTCGACTCGTTCACCGGGCCGAAGGCGTTGTCGACGCCGGCCACCGAGGGGGCGCCGATGATGCCGGCGGCCCACGCGCCGCCCAGCGAGAGCGTCACGACACCGAGCACGGCAACGACCGCTTTGAGCGTCGACACGGCGACGAGGTTCCCACCCAACATAGGCCGGCATGAACTGCGCTGGGCCTTGAACCATCGGATGTCCGGTCACTCGGAAGCGTATGGCTCAAGACCGCTCGTACCGGAACTGTGGATATGGACGAACGCACGCGCACGGCGGTCGGACTCACCGGGGCCGCACTGCTCGTCGTCGGCGGCACGCTCGCGACGGGGTTTCTCCCGAGCCGGCCGCGGTCGCAGCTGCTCGCCGGCGGGATGATCGTCGCCGGGTTCGCGCTGGGGTTTTTCGTACTCGGGGAGTTCGACCTCCCGGACTGATCAGGCGACGCGCGACGCCCGGAACGCGTTGGCCGCGACGAAGCCACAGCACACTACCGCCGCGGCCATCGTGAACAGTGGGTTCAACAGCCCCGACAGAGCGAGCGGGATCGCGAACACGTTGAACAGGAGCGCGCCGCCGTCGTTCCACCGACGCCGCTGGTAGCTCTCCGCGGAGAGATCGAACGCCGCAGCCACGCCGCCGAGATCGTCGTCCACGACTGCCAGATCCGACGCCTCGGCCGCGAGCGCGGTGCCGCTCCCCAGCGAGATCCCCAGATCGGCCGCCGCCAGCGCCGGCGCGTCGTTAGTGCCGTCGCCGACCATCGCGACCGGGCCCGACGCCCGAAGTCGCCGAACTGCCGCGGCTTTCCCGGCCGGGGGCACCTCGGCGAACACGTGATCGACGTGGGGGCTCGCCGCGAACTCGGCGGCGGCGGACTCGTCGTCGCCGGTGAGGACGACCACGTCCAGCCCCCGCGCGCCGAGCCGGTCGAGGGTCCGTTCCCAGTCGGCCCGTGACTCGTCGCCGACGGCGACGACGCCCACGGCGTCGCCGGTCGATTCCTCGCCCGCATCCGCCGCCGACCCGACGAGCACCGGCAGGTGGCCGGCGTCGCGAACGTCACCCGCACGCTCCCGGACCGCGTCGGGCACCCCCCAGCCCTGCTCGGCGAACAGGTCGAGGTTGCCGACGAGCACGCGCCGGTCGCCAACGACGCCCTCGACGCCCGTCGCGTGGCTCGTGAACGACTCGACGGTCGGCGCGTCGGCGTCCCCGAAGGCGTCGACGATGGCCGTCGCCGCGGGGTGGGCGGCCCGCCGCTCCAGTTCGGCGGCCGCCGCGAGCAGGTCGTCCGGCACGTCCGCGCCGAGCGCCTCCATCCGGCCGGTGGTGAGCGTCCCGGTCTTGTCGAACACCACGGTCTCGACGCCGCGGAGGCGCTCGAACACCGTCTCGTCGAACACCGCGACGCCGCGGTCGAGGGCGCGCTCGACGCTCGAGCCGGCCGACAGCGGCGTCGAGAACCCCAGCGCCCACGGCGACGCTGCCAGCGGGACGGTGAGCGTCGCGACGACGGCGCCGGCGGCGCCCCGGCCGAGGGCGAGCGCGCCGACGCCGGCGAGAAGCGACAGCGCGAGCAGCGCCGGCGTCACGCGCTCGGCGATACGGTTGGCCCGGCGCTGGCCGCCGTGGGTCGCGCTCTGGAATCCCCAGACCGACGACGCGAGGCGGTCGACGCTGCTTCGGACGTCCTCCCCGACCGAGACGACTGCCGCGCCGGCAGTGACGACGGCGCCGCCGATCAGTTCGTCACCCGCGTGCTTCCGGACCGGCGTCGACTCGCCGGTGACGACGGCCTCGGCGACGGTACACTCGCCCTCGGCCAGCGTGCCGTCCACGGGCACGCGCTCGCCTTCGGGGACGAGCACGCGCTCGCCCGGGGCGAGCTCGGAGACGGGGACGGTCTCGGTGCCAGCTGCGGTCTCGCGAGTCGCTTCCTCGACGCGGGAGACGGTCAGATCCGTCAGCGCGCTCGCGGCCTTCCGTTTGGCGAGTGACTCGTAGAACGTCGCGCCGGTGACGGTCGCGACCGACACGACCGCGAGGTCGTAGTAGGCGTGGGTACCACCGGCGACAAACGCCGCCGTCGCGTAGAAGTACGCCGCGAAGGCGGTCAGCGTCACCAACAGCCCCGTGTTGGGCGTGCGGAGCTTCAGCGCGATGTAGGCGTCCCGGAGCACGGGCGCGCCGGTGACGAAGATGACTACCAGCGTCAGCACTAGGAACACCGGCAGCACCATCGCGATGTTGCCCTCGCCAGCCAGCGGGTCGGTGCCGCCGAGCAGCGAGGCGAGGTGGGAGGGGTAGAACACGACCGTGTACGGGATGAGGAGGAACGAGGCGAACACGACCCCGGCCGCGTAGCGGTAGCCGAGCGCGCCCTCGACGACGCCCTCGGCGGACTCGCGCTCCTCGGGCGTGCGCTCCTCGCGTGGGGTGGCGTCGTAGCCGAGCCCCGAGAGCGCCTCCGTCAGGCGTTCGGTCGGCGGGTCGCCGTCGCAGTCGACGCGAACTGACTCGGTGACGTAGCTCGCGTCGGCGTCGACGACGCCGTCGATCCCGCGGGCGACGGCTTCGAGATACGCCTCACAGGTCGCCGAGTGCATCCCCTCGACCGCGAAGAACACCGACGTGGTCCCCGCTTCGGCGACCGCCTCGGCCGCCGCTTCGGGGGCGTCGTCGGCCGGGAGCGTCCCGGCGACCGACCGACAACCGTCAGAACAGAACTGGCTCTCGCGGTGCTCGGGAATCGGGCTGTCACAGAGCTCGCAAGCGGGCGAACCGGACACGGTCGCACGTGGGTTCCCGTGGCGTAAGCCCTGTCGGTTCCCGGTCGAAAACGGCGGGGGTCAGTCGCTGCGGTAGCGCTGCTCGATCACCGGGCCGGGGTCCTCGTACGCCTCGCGGTGGCGCAGACACCGGCTGGTCCGGCCCGCGCCCACGTCGTTGGCGTCGGGATGCTCCTCCGAGCAGACGCTGCCGAACGCGTCGTCGAGGCGCTCGGCGGCGCCGGCCTCGTCGCCGGCACGGGCCAGTTCGGCGGCCTCGTAGACGACGGCCGCGGCGTCGTCGGCCATGTCGATCGTGATTCCGCCGTCGCCGTCGCGCTCGGCGTCGAACAGCTCGAGCAGCAGTTCGTCGACGGTAGAGACGTCCTGGATCCCCAGTCGCTCCTTCACCACGTCGACGATGCCTTTCTCGGCGTTCGAACGGGCACGGAACACCGACTGGAGCTGGTCGAGCGCCTCCCAATGCTCGCCAGTGACGCTGTACTCGTCGGGACGGATCTTCGCCGGACAGCGCGAGGAGAACCGGCAGCCGCTGGGCGGATCACGCGGGCTCGGGGGCGTCCCGCGGAGCGTGATACGCTCGCCCGTCTCGACCATCGAGCCGGGGATCGCCGACAGCAGCGACTCGGTGTAGGGATGCGCCGGATCGGTGAACACCTGCTCGGTCGGCCCCAGCTCCATCACCTCGCCCAGATACATCACCGCCACGCGGTCGGCGATGTGGCGGACGACGCTCAGGTCGTGGGCGATGAACAGGAACGTGAGCCCGAGTTCGGCCTGCAGATCCTCGAGCAGGTTGATGATCCGGGCCTGAACGCTCACGTCCAGCGCCGACACCGGCTCGTCGAGCACCAGGAAGCGCGGTTCGAGCGCGAGCGCGCGAGCGATGCCCACACGCTGGCTCTGTCCGCCCGAGAACTGGTGGGGGTAGCGGTAGAAGTGCTCCTCCCGCAGCCCGACCTGTTCGAGCAGGCTCCGCACGCGATCCTCGCGCATCTCGGCGGCGTGTTTCTGCAGCGTCACGTCGATCCGCCCACCGTCGGCATCGACGGTCAGATCGTCGGTCGAAAGCGGCGCGCCCTCGCGGACGGTGACGCTGCCGTCGGCGTCGACGGTCAGGTCGGGGCGCTCGTCGCCCTCGGCGCGGTGGACGCGCTTGCCGGCCACCTCGCGGTCGCCGGCGACCGACACCGCGAGGTTCGGCCAGTCGTGGGCGTCCAGCGGCTCGCGGATGATCTCGCCGACAGTCATTCGGTCGTTCAGGCTGGCGTCGGGGTCCTGAAACACCATCTGGGCGTGGCTCTGCCACCGGCGGAGTTCACGGCCCGAGATGCTGGTCACGTCGGTGTCGTCGGCGAGCACTTCGCCCTCGGTCGCCGTCTCCAGGTTCAGGATCGTCCGCCCCAGCGTCGTCTTCCCGCAGCCGGACTCGCCGACGAGCCCCAGCGTCTCGCCCTCGCGGATGTCGAAGCTGACGCCGTCGACGGCTTTCACGGGGTCGCTTCCGAGCAGGCCGCCGTCGTCGTAGTACTTCTTCAGGTCGCGCACTTCGAGGAACGGCTCTGCCTCGCTCATGCGGTCTCACCCCCGTCGGCCACGACGCCGTCCTCGGGCGGCGACTCCTCGAACTCGTCGTCGTAGAGGAGACACGCGGCCTCGTGGGCGGCGTCGGGGTCACCCACGGCGATCCGTTCGGGATGAACCTCCCGACAGGCGTCGAACGCGTGGGGACAGCGCGGTGCGAACCGACACTCGGTCGGCTCGCTCGTCGAGGTCGGCACTTCGCCCTCGATGGTCGGGAGCCGATCCCCGCCGGCAGTCCGGCCGGGGATGCTCGCGAGCAGCCCCTTCGTGTAGGGGTGTTTGGGGGCGTCGAACAGCTCGTCGACCGGCGCGCTCTCGACGAACTCGCCGGCGTACATCACGTTCACGCGGTCGGTCGTCTCCTCGATCACGCCCATGTCGTGGGTGATGAACAGCACGCCGAGATCCTCCTCGCGCTGGAGCTCGTCCAGCAGCTCGAGGATCTGGGCCTGGATCGTCACGTCCAGCGCCGTCGTCGGCTCGTCACAGACCAACAGGTCGGGATCACAGGCCAGCGCGATCGCGATGACCGCCCGCTGGCGCATCCCGCCGGAGAACTGGTGGGGGTACTCCGAGACCCGGCGGGCGGCGTCGGGGATCCCCACGTCCTCAAGCAGTTCGATCGCGGCGTCGGTCGCCTCCTGTCCACGGAGCCCCTGGTGAATGCGCAGCGCCTCCTTGATCTGGTTGCCGACGGTGTAGACGGGGTTGAGCGAGTTCATCGGGTCCTGGAACACGATCGCGATGTCGCCGCGGTGTTCCTCCCAGTTGCCGCCGACGAGCTCGTCGCCGCGGAACTGGATCGACCCCTCTTCGATGACGCCGGGCTCCTCGACGAGGCCGAGCACGGAGCGGGCGGTGACGGATTTGCCCGAGCCGGACTCGCCGACGAGCCCGACCGTTTCGCCACGCTGTACGTCGAAGCTCACACCGTCGACGGCACGGATCGTCTCCTTCTCGGTGTGGAACACGGTCCGGAGGTTCTCGACCTCGAGCAGGGCGTCGCTCATGCGCCACCCCCGGCGCCAGCCGTCTCGCCGCCGGCGCTGTCGGACTGCGGGTCGATCGCGTCGCGGATCCCGTCACCCAGCGCGTTGAACCCGGTCACGACCAGCGTGATCAGGATGCCGGGGATCAGGGAGATGTGCCACGAGCCGGTTCTGACGTAGTTCTGTCCGAGGTTGACCGCTCGCCCCCACTCGGGGGTCGGCGGCGCCACCCCCAGCCCGAGGAACGAGAGCCCCGCGATGGAGATGATTGCCCCGCCGAGAGTCATCGAGCCGTAGATGAGCAGATAGCCGGTGACGTAGGGAAGCATGTGTTTGCGCATGATCGTCGTCGGTCGCTGGCCGAAGCTTCGGGCGGCGTCGATCCACTCGCGCTCGGAGATCTGGAGTGCCGGCCCACGGATCGACCGCCACATGTACGTCCAGCCGGTGAACGCGAAGATCAGTGCGAGCAGGAACCCGCCGCTGTACACCTCGTTGATCCACGACTCCCTGAGCACCGTGGTCAGCATGATCAGGAGTAGCAGCTGGGGCATCGCCATCACGGCGTCGGAGATCAACACCATGCTGAGGTCGACGCGACCCTTGTAGTACGCCGAGGTCAACGCGAGCGTGGCGGCGATGGAGGCGCTCAGCGCCACGGAGAGCACGCCGATCACTAGAGAGATTCGTGACCCGACCACGAGGAACGTGAACAGATCACTCCCGTCCTGCATCGTGCCGAAGGGGTGGAACCGCCCGTAGTCGTCGTAGGTCCACGGGCCGATGTTCCGGTCGTTGCCCTGCGAGAGCGAGCCGAGGTTCGCGTCGCCGACGAGAACCGTCTCGACGGAGCCGGAGTCGCTGTCCCAGTACTTGGTCTCGTAGCCGTAGGAGTTGCGCATGTTCTGGTCGACAGTCGTCGGCCCGAGCGCGGGCGCGAACACGGCCATCGTAACGAACATGAACACGATCACGAGCCCGAAGATGCCCCACTTGTGACCGCGGAAGCGGTCGAACACGTCGTCGCGCGGGGTCCAGTCGGCGGCGCGGTACTCACGGCGGTAGATCCGGTAGCCCCAGACCCCCCAGCCGAAGGCTGCAAACGCGTAGGCGTACACCAGCGTCGCACGCAGTGTCCACGCCATGGCGGGCGAGAGGCCGAGGAACGTCCCCTCGTACCCACTGCCGTTGTAGTACCCGCCGTTTGGGATCGTCTCCCGGGAGAGCAGCGTGGGGATCTGCTGAACCGCGTTCTCGACGGCGGCCAGGAAGCCGACTCCGTCGACGCCCGGAACTGCGAGGAGGCCGTCGATGATCAGGCCGACGACGAAGTTGGCAGCCGCTCCGAACTCGAGAGCGAGCAGGAACAGGCCGGCGAGCGCCCACAGCGCCGTCCGACCGTCGGTGAGCGCGTCCGTGATGCGGGAGCTGCTTACCGACATCTCACTCGCCCTCCAGCCCGACGCGCGGGTCGATCAGCGTGTACAGCACGTCCTGTATCAGATTGATTCCGACGATCATGAGGATGAATACGTACATCAGCGTCCCGACCAGCGGGAGGTCGCCCTGGATGGCCGCCTGGAAGAACAGGTAGCCGATCCCGTTGATCCCGAAGACGGACTCCACGAGCACGCTGCCGCCGATGAGCAGGAACGCCTCGCTAGTGATGATCGGGACCAGCGGCACCAGCGCGTTCCGGAGGATGTGTTTGTAGACGAGCGCGCGATCGGAGACGCCCTTCACTTTCGCGAGTTCGACGTAGTCCTGATTTTTCACTTCCAGCACGGCCGTCCGACCGATACGCATCTCGTTGCCCATCGACGCCGACCCGAGCACGATGGCGGCGGGGGCCACCTTCTTGATCGCCTCGAGGGTCGCGTCGATGTTCGTAAAGAAGGCGAGCGGGTCGCCCGCCATGTAGCTGAGGTCTGGGTTGCCGGAGATGCCAGAGGTCAGGTTCGGGCCGAGTGTCTCCCAACTGAACCCGAAGATCGCCTGCGAACTCCCCAGGACGGCGAGCAGCATGATCCCGAGCCAGAAGTTCGGCATCGCCCGCCAGACGATCCCGCCCATCGACGCGACGTAGTCGGCAATGGTGTTCGATCGCATCCCCGCGTAGAACCCCAGCGGGACGCCGACGAAGACGGCGATCAGCACCGACCAGAACCCCAGCCAGAGCGTCCGCGGCAGGAAGTCCATGATCAGCGCGTTCACGTTCGAACCCTGGTACAGCAGCCACGTGCGGCCGAGGTCGAAGGTGATGAGGTTACTCAGCCAGTCGAAGTAGTGTTGGAGTGGCGGCTGATTCAGCCCCAACTGGGTCTGCGCCGCCTGATAGGCGGCGGGGTCACGGGTCTGCCCCTCGCTCAACAGCCGCGTCGCGGGGTCGATGGGGCCCATGAAGATGATGTACCACGTCATCGACGCCCCCAGCCAGACGACCGGGATCGCCATGAGGAGACGCTTCCCGAGATACCGGGCTCTGCTCACGTCTGGCCTCCGTCGATCGGCTGTTCAGTGTGTCCGTTCCGGAGGTCGAGACGGCGTGTTTCGTGCATTCGTGTACGTTCGAAAAAGCGTAGGAAGGTGGTCTTGAAAAGCCGGCCGATTGCTGCTCTACCGGCTGAGCGTCAGCTCAGTGAACGTCTGGTTCTCCATCACACCGTACATCTCGACGTCGACGTCGGTGTGCCAGAAGCGCTGGCTCGCCGGGTTGACGATCGGCAGTTCCTGCATCGAGAGCCAGTTGCCCTCCTCGATGGTCTGGAACGCCTCGGCCTCGCTCTCCGGGGTGGAGTCCTCGGGCTGGTAGTTCTCCTGCCACGCGTCGATGGTGCTCTGGCGCAGGTCCTCGTCGAAGTCGCTCCCCTCCGCGCCCCAGCGAGTGAACTGCGTCTCCGGGCTGCCGCCCCAGAGGAAGCGCAGGAAGTTCTCCGGACCGGGGTACTCCATCCCATCGCCCAGCGCGAACACTTCCATGCTGCCGCTGATGGCCTGACTGATGATGGTCCCGAACTGCGCCTCGGTGATGTCCATCTCGATGTGGGCCTGGCGGAGCTTGGACTGCAGGCGGGTCAGCACCTCTCGGTACGCGCTGTTGCCGGAGATCGTCGTCGCCGTGATCTCGAAAGTGTTGTCCGAGCCGTAGCCCGCGTCTTCCATCACCTGCTTCGCGGACGCGATGTCGGTCTCGGCGTAGCCGTACGGGTAGCCGTCAGCGGCGCCTTCGAGGTTGGACTGGTACCCCTCCTCGGCGTGGCGGGTGTACGTCTCGCTCGGGGAGACGCCCTCCTCGAACGACGGGTACGCCGCCGGCGGCACCATGTGGTAGGCCGGCGTGGCGGTTCCCTTATAGACGTTCTCCGCGACGGAGTGCTGATCCAGCGCGTAAGCGAACGCCTTGCGGACCGGGATCGGCACCTTCATCGTGTTGAAAACCAGGTACTCCGTGGTCAGCGACGGAATCTGGCCGTAGTTGACCGTGGTGCCGCCGAGGTCGTACGTCCCGACCTGTTTGGCGCCGTCCTGCTCCTCGATGTTCACACTGCTCGGGGTGAACGAGGCCGTCGGCATCCCCTCGAGGATGTCGGCGTTGCCGTTCTCGAATCGGTTGAGTCGGGTGTTGCCGTCGGGGACGACTGTGAACACGATCTCGTCGACCTCGGGCTGGGTGCCGTAGTAGTCGTCGAACGCTGACAGCGTGATGGCGTCACCCTTGCTCCACGATTCGACCTGGAACGCGCCGGCGCCGGCGAAGGTGGGACCGTCGCCCTGCGTGCTGAAGAACTCGTTGTAGGAGTACTCGCCGTCGTACCCCTCGATGTCGCCGACCGAGTTCTCGGGCAGGATGGCGAACGTGCCGCCCGCGATCTGGAACAGCGTCCACGAGAACGCGCTCTCGAGAGTCATCTCGACCGTGTAGTCGCCCGTGGCCTCGATCTGGAGCGACTCCGGGACGATGTCGTCGAGCGTCTTCTCGTCTGCAGGTTCCGCGATGGTCGCGTCCTTCTCGTGGGCGATCGTCATCGTCTCGCCGATGATGTCGTCCTGGTTCCGGGAGTTCTCGGACTCCGCGAGCCGCCGGAAGGAGTAGACGACGTCCTGTGCAGTCACGTCGTCGCCGTTGTGGAACGTCGCGTCCTCACGCAGCGTGAACGTGTACGTCAGACCGTCTTCGGACAGCTCGTAGTCCTTCGCAAGCGCCGGCTCCGGGGGGTACTCCCCGTCCGGGAACTGGAACAGCTGCTGGTTGTACTGGTTGTAGCCGGCACCGGACCCCTTCGCGTTGATCGGGTCGAGCGTCTGGATCGAGCCAGTCGCCATCATCTGGAGGGTGCCGCCGGACATCGGCGTCGACTCCTCCGTCTCCGTCTCCGTGTCGTCGGACCCGCCCTCCGGCTCGTCAGTAGGCGATTCCGTATCTGTCTGATCCGGTGCGTTGCCACCACAGCCGGCGAGCGCTGCCGCAACGCCGGTACCTGCCGCCGCCAAGAACGACCGCCGAGTTGTCTCCTCGGGCATCACCTCAATAGGTTCAGCGCCAACAAAAATAGTTTGCCCTATAGGACGGCTATCGCCACATATTCCGAGTGATACAGAGGTTTTGGCAACGGTCTATAGGGGTATATAACTACCGCGCGAACGAACCAAGCTCCACAAGTTTATCAACCACGTCGGCACAGTCCCAGTATGGCTGACGGACCCGTCGACCACAGTGGCACGACACCGGGGAACGTGATGGCGCGGCTGGAGCGACCCCGAAGCGAGGAACGGACCCGCATCGCCGTCGTCGCGGATCCCCACATCTCGACCCGCGAGGAGGGCACCTCGAAACTGTTCGAACACACCGAGACCCACCTCCGGAGTGCGGTGGCGGACATCAACGACCGCGACGTCGACTACACGCTCTGTGTCGGCGACATCACCAAAGACGGCGAGCGCTGGAACTACGACGCCGCCGACGAGATCCTCGCCGACCTCGACACGCCGTTCCGGGCAGTTCCCGGCAACCACGACGTGTTCAAAGAGGGGTACGACCACGAGAACCTCCCGCTCGCCGAGTTCGAGGCGCGTTACACCCCCGACGGGCTCCCGTTCCACGAGCGCGTCGGCGGCGTCGACGTGGTCGGCCTCAACAGCTCCGGCGGCGACGACTGGCTCACCGACTCCCACGACGGCCTCGTCACCGAGGATCAGCGCGAGTGGCTCGACGAGACGCTCCCCGACCTCGAGAACCCCCTGATCGCGGTCCACCACAACCTCCCGACGATGTCCGAGCAGTTGGTCCAGCACCGCGACAACAACGAGCCCGAGATGGCGATCCCGCCGACGATGCGCGACCCCGACGCCTTCCTCGATCTCCTCGCCGAGCACGAGGCGCCGCTGCTGGTGACGGGCCACCTCCACCTCCCGTCGGCGACGAAGGAACGCGGCGTCCGCGAGATCATGTCGCCGACGACGTGTTCGTTCCCGCAGTCCTACCTCGTGTTCGACGTGGGGCCCGACGGCACCGAGATCCGGCTGATCCCCGTCGCCGACCACGGCGGGATGATGCTCGGCCACTACGAGCGCCACTCCGACTCCGTCACCGGGAAGGGGCTGACCGACATGGCCGCGATTCGACTCGCGCAGTTCCCGCTCGTCGACGAGTTCTGATCGACCGACGCCGTTTTCGGCCGCGGGACGGGCCAGACGACCATGGTCTCCACACGACTCCTCGCCCTCACCGCTGCGCTCGCCCTGCTGCCGGTCGTCGCGGAAGGCTGGTCGCGATACTGGGGAGCCGACCCCGAGAACTGGCTCGAACGAGGACTGATACGCACCGGGAGTTCGCTGCTGCTTCTTGCCCTCGTCGGCTTCGAAGGCGTTTTCGGACTGGTGTCCGATCCAGGCGTCCCACCCGGCGTCGCGAGGGCGACGGCGCTCGGCCTGTACGGCCTCGCGATCACCTCGTTCGTCGGCTACTTCCGGCGCCGGCGGAGTTAGCCGTCCCGTTCGAGGATCCACGCGACGCCCAGCGCGTCGACGATCACGTCCGGATCCGCGACGTGCGGGAGCGTGCGTGGTCGGTCCTCGTTCACGTCGTTGTCCGGGTCCACGTCGGGGTCGGGCAGCCCCACCTCCGGGGTCGTGTCCGGCCCTTCGGCGTCGAGGTCGAGCGTGTGCGTGTCGAACAGCCGGTCCACGAGGTCCCGGTCGAGGTCGACCCCCTCGACGACGCCACGGCGGAGTCGCTGCTGGCCGGCACCGAGAAGCGGGCTGTGGACGACGAGCAGCCCGTCGTAGCAGCGGTACTCGACGGCGCCGTAGGTGAGGTAGCGCGCCGCCGCGCGGGCGGCCGCAAACGGCATCACGAGGAGCGCCGCGACGGCGACGGCCGCGGGCACCCCCCGGGCGAGCGCTGTGTACCCCCCACCCACGAACGCGACGAACACGACCGGGCTCGTCACCGCGTACCACAGTCCGCGGGCGACGGCGTCGCTGACCGCGACGCGCCGGGACGGCTGCCGTCTTACCCGCGGGTCGTCCTCGGGCTCCTCGATTGGCGCGGGCTCGACCGCTGTCTCGGTGCTCCCGAACATCCGAGCGAGGACGCCGTGACGGTCCTCGTCGGCCTCGATCCGGAGTCCCCAGAGGTCGAGAAGGAGCTTGCCGCCGACCAGCAGCGCGAGAACGACCGCTCCGCGGTCGGCACCCACCCCGGCGGCGTCGACGAACACCGCGACCACGAGTAGCGAGCCGACCCCGAGTAAGCTCGTGAACGGCTGTGCAAACGCTGACTGCGCGGAGTGATCACGGTACCCACCGCGGACGAAGTACTCGAGCAGTTCCTCGCCGGAGCGGAACAGGAACACCGTCAGCGCGCCGAGTGTCAGCGCGGCGGCCTCGCCGTCGGTGACGCCGCCGGCGGCGACGTAGCCGAACAGTGCGAAGACGAACAGGTAGAGCACCGACCCGATCACGGCGCCGCCGACCAGCGGCGGGAGGTTCCGGGGGTAGACCGGCGGAATCGGCCCCGGCATCGACACCGAGCCCCGAAGCCGGTGGAGCAGCCCCGTCACCCGGGACTGGTCGGGAACCGTGCGGGAGCGCTTGGCCGCGAAGGGAATCTTCACGAGCGCCAACGCGAAGACGACGCCGACTTCGGCGACGAACACGCCGAACAGCACCGGGATCGACCAGTCGAGCAACAGCACCCCCGCCGGGGCCACGAGGTTCGTGGCGATGACGGCCGCGACCGCGTCGCGGTCCGGCGTGTTCTTCGCCATCAGTACGGTTCGTGGCCGTCGAACCGGCGGACCGCCTCACGGTAGGCGACCCAGCCAGCCAGCCCACCGCCAGCGACCAGGAGACCTCCGAAACCGACCTGTATCGCGATCAGCGGCAGCGAGCCGATGGCCGCGCCGGCGGCCTCGAACGACGACGCCAGCCCGGCCAGTGTGCCCGACTCGCCGGCCCAGAGCCCGAGCACGGCGGCAGGCACCGAGCCGACACCCGAGGCCACGAGGCGGACGATCTCCGGCGCGACCACGACGCCGATCAGCGCCGCGCCGGGAACGAACACGCTCGCGGCGTGGAGCATCCCCGCGAGCAGCCTGGGCGGCCGCACGTCGTCGCTGTTGCCGATCCGGATCGCGCTGTAGCGGGGGAGCCACATCCCGACCGCCGGCGCTAGCGCGGCGCCGACGCCGGCCAGCAGACAGCCCACCAACGCCAGCGTGAGCGCCGAGACCGGGGCGTAGCCGCCAGCGATCGACGTCCCGAACGTGAGCGCGGCGACGACCGGGAGCGCCAGCAGCACCGGCGCGATCAGGCCGCGGACGTACGCCCGCCCGGAGACGGCCGTGAGCGTCACTGGCAGCACGGGCCCTTCGTCGCCGAGCGGGTTGAGGGCGAACGCCGCGCCGCCGACCCACCCTGCGAGCAGCGCGACCCCGGGCCCAACCACCGACAGGGACGCGCTTCCCTGGATGTACAGGTTCAACAGCCCCGAGGCGCCGCCGAACACCGGCACCATGAGGAAGTTCAGCCGCTGGGGCTCGCGTCTCGCTCGCAACAGCGTCCACCGGGCGACCTGCCGGGTCGGCCCGGACAGGAACGGCACCCGGAGGGGGCTGATCGCCCGTTCGAGCGCCCCGAGCTGTGAGCGCTCGCCCGCCTCGGTCGGCGGCTGCTCGTCGTCGGCCGGATCGACCTCGTCGCCGAACCACAGCGAGGCCGCGATCCGGGTCGCGAGCCAGCCGCCGACGGCCGACAGCGCAGTGACGGCCGCGACCCCGGCCGCGGCGTGGCCGGGCGACCACCCGATCGGCGTCCCGAGCGCGAGCAGCTCGACGCTCCACCCCAGCGGGACGACGGCGAGCAGCGCTGGATCCAGCGAGTACGGGATCATCGGGAGCTGGAACAGCATGTAGCCGCCGAAGAACCCGAGGGCGAGGACGCTGCTGAACGCAGTCCGGTGGCGAGCGACGAACGGCACGCGGGCGATCAGCCACGCGGCCGTGTAGCCCGCAGCCCGGCTGGCGATAACGGCGCTCGCGAGCAACACCGAGCCGACGAGCGGCACCGTGAGCAACGGTGCCGGCGACGCGAACGCGTACGCCCCGGTGAGCGTGACGAGCACGGCGGGCGGGAGCGTGTACGTCACCACACGAAGCCACTCCGCGAACGCACCGCCGACGACGGCGGTCCGTGGCGAGACTGTCGTCAGCACCAACGGTGCGGCGACCGGCTCGCTGTGGGCCGTGGCTGCCCGCTGCGAGAGCAGGAACACGCCGAACAGCCAGAACAGCACGGCGGCGCCGCGGAGTGCCGGTGGGACCGCGATGTCGGTCGGAACGGACCCCCGGAGCTCTGGCGCGAACAGCGCCGCCATCCCGCCGAGGGCGACTGTCGGCAGGAGAACGCTGGCGGTCAGCAGCACGAACCGCCCCGTGTCCGCACGGATCGCTCGAACCGAGCGTCGGTACTCGAACAGGCCGACCCGGAGCGAGTGCCGAAGCCAGTTCGCTTCAGCCATCGCTGCGCTCCCCGTCGGCCGCTTCGCCCCCGGCGGCCGCGGCATCGTCGGTCGTAAGTTCGAGGAACGCGTCCTCCAGCGAGCGCGCCTCTCCGGTCTCCGCGCGGTGTTTCAGGTCGTCCGGCGATCCCTCGGCGACGAGATCGCCGTCGTAGAGGATGCCCACGTCGTCGGCGACTTCCTCCACGACCGGGAGGATGTGCGTCGAGAGGAACACCGTCGTGCCGCCGTCGGCGAGATCGACAATGAGGTCCCGGAGCGTCCGCGCCGCACGCGGATCGAGGCCGGACGTGGGCTCGTCGAGGAACACCACGTCGGGCTCGTGGAGGATCGCCTGCACGTAGGCCACCTTCTGGCGCATCCCCTTCGAGTAGTCGGCGATCCGTGTCGCCGCGTCCTCGGGCGGGAGATCGAGGCGGTCGAGCAGGCGCTCTGCACGCTCGCGAGCCGCCTCGGGGCGCAGGTCGCGCAGCCCGGCCGCGTAGTCGAGCTGCTCGTAAGCGGTCGCGTGGTCGTACAGCGGCGGCTCCTCCGGTAGGTAGCCGATGCGAGGGCGGAGCGCGTCGCGATCGGTCACGTCGGCGCCGGCGACGGCCGCACGACCGCGCGTGGGGCGCACGAGGCCAGTCAGCATTCGCATCGTCGTCGTCTTTCCGGCGCCGTTGGGGCCGAGGAAGCCGAACACGGTTCCGCGCTCGACGGCGAGGTCGAGGCCGGCGACGGCGACGGTGTCTCCGTACTGCTTGGTCAGATCAGAGGTTTCGATGGCGGGCATGGTGGGTGTCGCGGGGAACGACGTCGTAGGGAGTCCTGACAGCGCCGCCGGCAAATGCGTATCGACCTACAGGAACCCCATCAGCAATCAGCCTACAGGATTCTGTCCCGCGGTCAGGCGACTTTCGCGCCCGCCCGGAGCACTGCATCCGTCCAGACGCCGACGACGATGCCGAGCTCCACGACCGGCGGGAGCCCCTCGGGGAAGAACACGTAGACTGTCATCGCCAGCGCGAGGAAGATCGCCAGCGGCGGTACGTCGTCGAGCCGGGTCGAGCGCGTTCCGCGGTAGTAGAACGCCGCGCCGGCGACGAGGCCCAGACCGATCCCCACCGCGATCTCACCGGCGTCGAAGGCCGGCAGCGACCCGCCCCAGAGTTCGAGGTAGATGAGCGCGGTCGCGACCACCGCGATCAACAGCGAGATCGACACGGACTCGGACACGTCGCTCTCCGCGTTCCCCGTCTCCATACCGGGCCCTGTTCCTGCCCGCTCAAAAGCGTGCCCACTCCACGTCGATACCGCGATCGCCGGCCGCGGTCACGGCGGAGGGGAAGGGTTATGCCCGGCGTCGTGCTCTATGTTGACATGGACGATATCGACGATCTCTTCGTTGCGAGCCTGATGACCAACGACGTGAAAACCGTCACCCCGGAGACGCTGGTCGAGATGGCCGCCGACCTGATGCTCGACCACGAGATCGGGTCGGTCGTCGTCGTCGACGACGACGGAACCCTCCGCGGCATCCTCACCCGGACGGACTTCGTCGCCATCGTCTCGGGGCAGAAGCCGAAAGATCAGACGCCCGTCTCGGAGTACATGACGACGGACGTACAGACGGCCAGCGCCGGCGACTCGATCCGCGAGGTGGCCGATCGGATGGTCGAGGCCGGCATCCACCACATGCCCGTCGTCGACGACGACGAGGCCATCGGGATGATCACTACCTCCGACCTCACGGCGTACCTCTCGACGGTCCAGACGCCGAGCCCGTAGGCTACGGGCGGGCGGCTACCACGACGTGTTCGTCGCCGGTGTCTCGAACCGTCACCGAGCCGTAGCCAGGGAGGTACGGTCGGAAGTCCAGGTCGCGGTGGTGAACGGCCAGTAGCACGCCGTCGGGCCGCAGCACCCGGCGCGCCCCATCGAGGAGCGACGCGAGCACGCCGTCGCCGACGTGCGTCGGGGGGTTGCAGAGCATGCGGGCGAAGCGCTCACTGCCGACGCCGTTGACGCCGTCAGCGGTGACCACGCGGGCGTCGATACCCGCCACTCGGAGGCTGCAGACGGCCGCACGGGTCGCGACCCGGCTGTCGTCAGTGAGCGTCACCGAGCAGTCCGCGACTGTCCCGGCGTGGGTACCCAGCGGGCCAGCGCTACAGCAGAGGTCGAGTACGCGGTCGTCGTCCTCGACGGTCGCGTTCGCTGCCAGCAGGCGCGTACCGTCGTCGAGGCGACCGGCCGCGAACACCCCCGGAACCGTGGCCAGCGGGACGGAGGCACCGTCGACGCCGACCTCGAACCGCGTGGGGGTGACGTACCGCGGCGGCTCGAACGACGCCGGGCGTTCCGAGACGAGCACCGAACAGCCGTCCGCCGTGGTCACGGTTCGGCAGTCGCCGGTCAGTTCGGTCAGACAGCGCTCGTACCGTGAACGGCCGGCTCCGTCCGTCGCAGCGACGAAGAACTGGGCGGCGAGACGGGTCTACTGCCCCACGTCCGCGCCGAGCCGGTCACACAGCCACGTCCACTGATCGACCTGCTCCTCGACGATCATCTCGGTCGACTTGCCGACGCCGTGACCCGTGTCGGTCTCGGTCCGGAGGACGATCGGCTCGTCGCCCGTCTGGTGTTCCTGCACCAGCGCAGTCATCTTCCGGGCGTGGCTCGGGTGGACCCGGGTGTCGCCCGCGGCGGTTTTGAACATCGTCCCCGGGTAGTCGCGTGCCTCGACGTTGTGGTACGGCGAATACTCGCGGATGTACTCGAAGGCATCGGGGTCTTCGGGCGAGCCGTACTCGACGGTCCAGGACTCACCGAGCAGGAAGCGGTGGAACCGCAGCATATCCAGCAGCGGCACCGTACAGAGGACGCCCGCCCAGAGATCCGGCCGCTGGGTGAGCGCCGCGCCGGTGAGCAGGCCGCCGTTCGAGCCGCCGTAGGCGCCGAGGTGGTCCGTATCCGTGTAGCCGGCCTCGATCAGCCCTTCGGCGACGGCGTAGAAGTCGTCGAACACGTTCTGCTTGTCTTCGCGCATCCCGGCCTCGTGCCAGGGCTCGCCGTACTCTGTCCCGCCGCGGAGGTTGGCGACGGCGAAGATCCCGCCGGCGTCGAGGAACGGCCCAGCGAAGCGCCAGAAGCTCGGCGTCTGGGGGATCCGGAAGCCACCGTAGCCGTACAGCACCGTCGGCGCCGCACCCGCGGGGTCGAGCCCCTCGCGGTGGACGACGAACGCCGGCACCTCGGTCCCGTCCGCGGACTCGAAAAACTCCTGGCTGACGGTCACGTCGACGCCGAGTTCGACGTCAGCCTGTCCAACCGTCTCGGGCCCGGAGCCGGCGTCGCCGCCGATCGAGTATCGCGTGACGCGGTCGGGCGCCTCGAAGTCGTGGACGACGTAGAACAACTCCTCCCCGTCGTCGTCACCAGAACGCTCCGCGTTCTGGTTGGCAGACGAACCGCTGCGCGATTCGTCGTCGTCCGCATCGACGCCGTCGATCGTGCAGAACTCGGGGCTGGGGAGGTGCTCCACGGCCTCGCCGTCTTCCCAGACCGAGAGCTCCGAGGAGGCGTCGCGAAGGTGGTTCGCGACGAGTGAGTCGCCCGCGACGGTTACGTCCTGGAGGACCGCATCCGTCTCGGGGATCGACTCCGCGAACTCGTCGGGATCGAGTTGCTCGCCCGTCGCGAGCGTCTCGATATCGGCGGAGAGTACTCGCGAGAAGTCGGCCTCGTAGTTGGTCAGGAAATGCACCTCGCCGGTGTCGGAGGCGACGTGCGGGGCGAACGTCGCGTCGTAGTCGGTCAGCAGCGGCGTGAGCGGCGCCTCGGCCTCGGGGTCGACCCGGTAGAGATCAGTGTGGGTCGTCCCCTCGTGGACCGCCGCGAGCAGCGTGTCGGTGTCGGCATCGTACGCCAGTTCGGGCCAGGCGTGCTCGCTGAAGGCGTCAGTGAGCAGTTCGTCCGCGTCGGGCTGCTCGTCGTGGTCGTGGCTGTACAGCGCCTTCTGGAGCTGTTCGCCGTCGCCGGGGCCGCCCGTGCGGATCGAGTAGAAGCCGTCGTCGGTCCACGCGAACCCGCCGGGGTTGACGCGGCCGGCGTCTGGCACCTCGTCGATCAGGTCGCCCGTCTCAACCTCGACGACGCGCACGTCGTACTGCTCCTTGCCGCCCTCGTCGTAGCCGTAGGCGACGCGCTCGCCGTCCGGACCGACGGTGAACCAGTTCATCGACGCCGCCTCGCCGTCGAACGCGTTGGGGTCGACCAGCGTCCGTGGCTCCTCGTCGAACGACTCCCGGACGTACAGCACGCCGTGGTCCTCCTCGGGCTCCTCGATCGTCTGGAAGTAGCGCCCGCCGGCGGCAGTCACCGCGCCGTAGTCGGTGACCCGGGCCACGCGTTCGAACTGCGGGCGCAGGGCGTCGCGGGTGTCGGTGTCGAGCACCGTGTCGGCGTACTCGTTCTGGGCGGCGACCCAGTCCTCGACTTCCTGGCTCTGCTCTTCCAGCCAGCGATACGGGTCGACGATCTCCTCGCCGTGGAGCTCCTCGGAGACAGGCCGTTCCTCGGTGTCAGGGGGACTGTCGCGCATACAGGAACGGCCCACGCGGTGGCCTTAAAACAGCGGCAAGCGGCATGATCGACGCCGAGCTACTCGATGCGGAACGTCGTCTCCGCGCGGAGGTTCTCGGCGCCGTGGACCGCGTCGATACCGACGCTGAGCGTGTGCTCGCCAGGTTCGGCCTCGCGCCACTCGCGCTCGTCGACGCGGACGCGGCCGGACCACGAGCGGCGGAACCGTTTGCGCTCACTGCGGCCGAAGCGGAAGAGGCTGCGCTCGTCGGGGTGGTTCGGCGACAGCTCCGAGCCCTCGGCGTTGCCGTCGATCGACCACTGCCACGGTTTGGGCGTCTCCGTGACGATCGTGACCGGGAGCGGGAAGCGGTTGTAGAAGGTGACGCCGAAGTGGATCTCCTCGCCCGGTTCGTAGCGGTCCTTGGAGGTCTGCACGTCGACGGCGATCGCCCGCGAGCGCAGGAACTGCGGCACGAGCGCGTGGCTGACGTTGGTCCAGTTGACGTGGTTTCGACTGGCCCCCTCGTCGTTCTCGACGGGTGAGAACGGGTCCTCGTCGTCCCGGCGCAGCGCCTTCGAGTCGTAGACCCGACGCATACGCTGTCGAACGCGGGCGACGCGGAAAAAGGTCTCGTGAGCGGGGCCGTCAGTCGGCCGTGGACTCGGTGCCCGTGGAGTCGGCGGCGGAGCCGACCTCCTCCTCGATCTCCTCGTGGAACGGGCATCCGATCCCGTGGGTGTCGCTCACGTTCTCGAGCTCCGGATGGTCATCCCATTCCGAACACTCCTCGTGTGCGATTGGACACCGCGTGTGGAACTTACAGCCCGACGGCGGATCGATCGGCGAGGGGACCGTCCCCTCGAGGATGATCCGGTCGCCCTCCCACAGCGGGTCGGGCTCGGGGATCGCCGACAGCAGCGAGCGCGTGTAGGGGTGGTACGGTGGGGAGAAGATCTCCTCGGTATCCCCGACCTCCACGATCTCGCCGAGATACATCACGGCGATGCGGTCGGCGATGTGTTCGACCACGCTCAGGTCGTGGGCGATGAACAGGTAGGAGAGACCGAACTCCTCCTGCAGATCCTCGAGCAGATTGAGGATCTGGGCCTGGACACTCACGTCCAGCGCCGACACTGGCTCGTCACAGACGATGAACTCGGGGTCGACCGCGAGCGCGCGGGCGATCCCGATCCGCTGGCGCTGCCCCCCCGAGAACTCGTGGGGGTAGCGCGAAGCGTGGCTCGCCTGCAGGCCGACCGTTTCGAGCAGTTCCTCGACGCGCTCCTCGCGCTCCTTGCCGGAGGCCAGGCCGTGCACGTCGAGCGCCTCGCCGACGATGTCGCTCACCGTCAGGCGGGGGTTCAGCGACGCGAACGGGTTCTGGAACACGAACTGGAGGTCCTTCCGGTAGTCCCGGAGTTCGGCCGAGGAAAGCTCCGTCAGGTCCTGGCCGTCGTAGTAGACGGAGCCGTCGGTCGGCTCCTCCAGTCCGAGCATCGTTCGGCCGAGGGAGGACTTCCCGCAGCCGGACTCACCGACGAGACCGAGGGTCTCCCCCTCGGCGATCTCGAGGTCGACGCCGTCGACGGCTTTCACCGAGGACGGGTCGCCGATGATCCGGTCGAGCAGCCCCTCGTCGGTCGAGTAGTGCTTCGTCAGCCCGTCGATCTCGATCAGTGGGTCGGCGCTCATAGGGACTCACCTCCGTCGGCTGCGGCGTCCTCACGGATTTGCACGTCGAACTCGACGCCGTCCTGCAGGTCGCCCGTGTACTCGAGACACGCGGCGGTGTGGATGTCGGCGTCGGGCTCCTCGACCGGCTCGCCGGTCTCCGTGTCGACCAGCGGCGGTTCGTGCTGGATGCAGGCGTCTTCAGCGTACGGACACCGCGGGTGGAAGCTACAACCCGAGGGGAGCTGGACGAGGTCCGGCATCGTCCCCGGGACGGTATCGAGCCGATCGCGGTCGTCGCCGATCCGCGGGATCGAACTCATCAGCCCCACCGTGTAAGGGTGTTTGGGGTCGTAGTACAGCTCCTCGACGGAGCTGCGCTCGACCGGTTTGCCGGCGTACATCACCATCACGCTGTCACACAGCTCGGCGACGACACCCAGGTCGTGAGTGATCAGCTGGATCGCCACGTCCTCGTCGTCGGACAGCTCCTTCAGCAGGTCGAGGATCTGTGCCTCGATCGTCACGTCCAGCGCCGTCGTCGGCTCGTCCGCCACGATGAGTGACGGGTCACAGGAGAGCGCGATGGCGATCACCGCACGCTGCTGCATCCCGCCGGAGAACTCGTGGGGGTAGTCCGAGTAGCGCTCCTCGGCGTCGGGGATCCCGACGCGATCGAGCATCTCGATCGCTCGCTCGCGGGCGGCCGCATCGCCCATGTCGAGGTGTTTCCGGACCGCTTCTGCGATCTGTTCCCCGATGGTGTAGACGGGGTTGAGCGCCGTGTGCGGGTCCTGGAAGATCATCGCGATCTCCGCCCCGCGCAGCTCCTGCATCGCCTCGTCGGGCGCGTCAAGTACGTCGACGTGGCCCGCCTCCACGTGGAGGCTGCCGTCTTCGAGGTCGGTCGCGACCTCCTTCGGCTGGTCGCGGACCGTCGCGCCCGGATCGCTGCCCACGCTGCCGGACTCCGCACGGAGTTCGTCGACGTGGATGTAGCCCGAACTGTTCTCGGTCGCGACTCCCTCCGGGAACTCCCGGGCGAGTGTCGCGACCGCGCTGGTCGAGCGGAACGTCACGTCGCCGCCCTTGATCCGGCCGGGATCGTCGATCAGCCGCATCAGCGAGAGGCTGGTAACCGACTTCCCCGCGCCGGACTCGCCGACGACAGCAAAGCGCTCGCCGCTGTCGATCTGGTAGGAGACGTCGTTGACCGCTTTGACCTCCCCCTCCTCCGTGTAGAAGGAGGTCTGGAGGTTGTCGACCGAGAGCAGCGGTTCGTCGTTGGCGCTCATTCTCGCACCCCCGCACCGCCGCTGGTGTCACCCTGCGGGTCCACGGCGTCCCGGACGCCGTCACCCACGAGGTTGATCGAGAGCACGAACAGGAAGATCGCCAGCCCGGGGAACACCGTGATCCACCACTGGCCCTGGATCAGGCTACTGCGACCACGGGCGAGCATGCTGCCCCACTCGGGGGAGCCCGGTTCGAGCCCCAGCCCGAGGAAGCCAAGCGCCGCCGCGTTGAGCACGACGGTCCCGATACCGAGCGTGGCCTGCACGATCACGGGCGCCATCGCGTTGGGCACGACGTGCCGGAAGATGATCGAGCGGTCGCGTGCACCCAATGCCTTCGCGGCGGTGACGTACTCGTTCTCCTTGACTGAGAGCACCTCACCGCGGAGTAGACGGGCATAGCTGATCCAGACGACCAGCACCAGCGCCGTGATCATGTTCCAGAACCCCTGGCCCAGCACCGCGATCAGCGCGATGGCGAGCACGAGGAACGGGAACGCGTACAGGATGTCGACCAGGCGCATGATGACCTCGTCGATCCACCCGCCGTAGTAGCCCGCGAGGGCACCGAGCGGGACGCCGACCGAGAGCGCGATACTGACGGTGATCACGCCGATCGTGAGGCTGTATCGACCACCGAACATCACACGCGAGAGGATGTCCTTCCCGGACCAGTCGGTTCCGAAGGGGTGGGTGGCCGTCGGCGCTTCGTTGAGCGCGGCGAAGTTCGAGTTCGTCGGATCGAACGGCGCCAACGAGAACGGCTGGACCGTGATCCCCTCGATCACGATCGGCCGCGCGAAGATCGTGGTGAACAGCATCAGGGCGATGATCGCCAGCCCCACCAGTGCGGTCCGGTTGCGCTTGAACCGCTCCCAGGCGCGGGTCAGCCGATCTCGGGAGACTGTGCTCTCGTCCTGTTGCCAGTCGAATCGCTCATCGCGATCCTCGAACACGGAGGTGTCGAACCCGGTCACCCGGATTCGCCCGCGTTCATTCGTCGTCGTTCGCTGTGATTCGTGAGACATGTGTCAGTATCGGATACGTGGGTCGAGCCACGAGTAGAGGAGGTCCGCAACCAGATTGACGAACACGATAGTGACGGCGATCATCAGGACGATCGCCTGCAGTACCGGCAGGTCTCGTTGGGTGATCGCGTCGATGAGCAGTCGACCCACGCCGGGCCAGGAGAACACCTGCTCGACGACGACAGAGCCGTTGACGATGAACGCGACCTGAATCGCCGCCACCGTCACGACCGACACCATCGAGTTGCGCAGCACGTGCTTCACGATGACGGTGCGCTCGGAGAGCCCCTTGGCCTTCGCCGTGCGGACGTAGTCCTTGTTCAACTCCTCGACCATCGAGGAGCGGGTCAGTCGCATGATCAGCGCCGACGACGCCGTTCCGAGGGTGATCGCCGGCAAGATCACGAACTTCAACATCGCCGGGCTCAACACCGCTTTGTCCGGCGGGATGACCCTGAACAGGCCGAGCTGGACACTGAACACCAGCAGGAGCATCAGGCCGAGCCAGAAGTTCGGCGTCGCGATCCCGATGAGGGCCGCGACGCGGCTGGCCTCGTCGACGGTGTTGCCGTTGTTGATAGCCGCGATCACGCCCAGCGGGATCCCGATCGAGATCGCGATCGCGAACCCCATGAACCCCAGCAGCAGCGTTTTCGGGAGTCGGGTCAGGATCGCTCCGGAGACGCTGCGATCGGAGATCAGCGAGTCGCCGAAGTCGAGCATCACCGCGTCCCGCAGCCACAGCCAGTACTGGATGTACACCGGCTCATCCAGGTTGAACTGTGCACGGAGCTGGTCACGCAGCCCGGGGGTGGTCTCCTGAAACTGCAGGATGTAGTCGACCGGCGAGCCGGGCAGCATCTTCGTGAGCGAAAACGTCAGTAGAGTTACACCAAACAGTACTGGTATCATCACCAGCAGCCGCTTGATTAGGTATCGTTGAAGAGACATGGAGGGGGGAGGTCGCTATTCTTCTGAGAGGTAGGTGAACGCGCCGTCGGCCGGCGAGAAGATCCCCTTGAACTCGCCACCGTTGATCGGGTAGGTGCGGAAGCCTTTCACGGCGGTGTTGTCGTACACGTCGGTCTCCTCACCGAACCGGATGTACGTCATCGGTGCGTCCTCGGCGAGAATCTCGACGAGGTCCTTGTAGATCTGGTTCCGCTCTTCCAGGTCGTAGGTGTTCGTCCCGTCCTCGAGCAGCTGGTCCACTTCCTCGTTCTTGTAGTGGCCCATGTTGAAGCCGTTCGGCGTGAACTGCTCGCTGTCGACGAGGTCGCCGACGTACGCGTCGGGGTCCCAGCCGCCGGACCAGCCGACCGCGATGACCTCGTTGTTGCTGGCCGAGGACTCGCCGGCGATCTTGCCGACGTACGTGTTCCACTCGTACTGCTCGACGGACACGTCGAAGTAGTCCGTGCTGTTGAGGCTCTCGGCGATCAGCTGCACCCACTGGACACGCTGGGGGTTCTGGTTCGTGATGATCGTCGTCTCGAACGGGGCTTCGATACCGGCCTCGTCGAACCCTTCCTCGAGGAGCGTGCTGGCCTGCTCCTCGTCGTAGCCCATGTACTCCTCGCCCAGTCGATCGTTGAGGTCCTGCCACTCCTCGGTCTCGAACACTGCGGAGATCTGGGAGATGGCCATGTACGCCGGGACACCGAGCCCTTCGTACACCGCGTCGACGATCTCCTCACGCGGGACGAGCCGGGAGATGCCGCGTCGGACTTTCTTGTTCCCGTAGGGCTCCACTTCCGTCGGGAAGTACATCAGGTCGTAGCCGCCGGCAAGTCGGCGGTTGACCGTGTAGTCCTCGTTCTCCGCGAAGTCGCTCAGGCTCGGGGCGGGCGGCGTGTTGGCGAGGTGGATGTCGCCGCTCTCGAGCGCCGCCTGCTGTGCGGACTGCTCGGTAATCACGCGGTAGGTGATGTCCTTGATCGGCGGCGTCGACGGCACGCTGTCGTCGCCCTCGAACCAGTAGTCGTCGTTCCGCGTGATGCGGAACAGCTCGTCGGGCTGGTGCTCGACGAACTCGTAGGGGCCGGTCCCGATCGGGTCCTCGGTGATGTCGAGATCGCCAGTTTCGACTTCCGCCGGAATGACCGGGACGGCGGAGATGTCGAACTTCAGCGGCGCGTAGTCGTTCTGCAGCGTGAACTCGATCGTGTAGTCGTCGATGATCTCCGAGGACTCGTACCACGAGTACACGTCGGTCGCGTTGACCTTCCCCTCGTAGCGCTCGAAGGAGACCTGCACGTCCTCCGCGGTGAGTTCGTTGCCGTTGTGGAACTTGACGCCCTCACGCAGCTCCGCCCGCCAGACGCCGTCACCCACTTCCTCGAAGGTGTGGGCAAGCGCGTTGTTGATGCTGCCGTCGAAGCCGACGGTGAGCAGCGTCTCGTAGGTCAGGCCGAACGCCTTCACCGAGGTGGTGTCGGCGGCCTTGGCCGGGTCGAACTGCGCCACGTCGGCGCCGAAGGAAGCGATCAGTTCGCCGCCCTCCTGTGCGTTGCCCGGGTCGGCCGGCGTCGTCGTCCCACCGGGACGGGCGGGCGTCCCCTCCGTCTCCGTGCCGTCACCGCCCATGCAGCCGGCGAGCCCCGCGACCCCAGCGACCCCAAGGGACTTCACCAGACTACGTCGGTTTAGACTAAAGTGTCGTTCCGTGTCATCTGATCGCATGTGTGGTAGAGTGGCGGAGTCCGGACCGTATGAAGGTTTCGCTGGCGTTTTCGTGTTTCGAACCGGAACACTGCTCCGAGATTCGGCGGTCTTACCTGGTTTAGACCATTATGATCAATCGTGATAGTCCGCTTTTAAATTGATACGCGCTAAATTCGGGGCGAACTATAAGCACTCAGAGAACCAACAAGTTTGTGAGCCACGATGTCAAGCCACAAGTCCGGTGAGAGTACGTTCCACTCCCTGTATCGAACTCGCGTTGGTGACCCCGAGACCGCCGACGAGATCCGGGGGTACTGGCTGTTCGTCGTCGGTGTCGTCCTCGCCGTCGCCGGGGTCTTGCTGTTTCTGGCGAGCGAACCGCAAGGTGGGATCAGACAGCTGTCGATCGTCATGGTCGGCGTCAGCATGCTCCTCCTGCTCGTCGGCCCGGTCATCCGGCTACCGCTCCAACCACGGGCGACGACGCTCGTCTACGTCGGCGCGACGATCGCGACGATAGGCATCGTCTACTTCGTCGCGGTGTTCCCCGGCGGCTGGTCGCTCCGGAACGGGAACACGGCGGTGATCGGCATCTACGGCCTCGGACTGCTCGTCGCCGGTGCGGGAGGGGTATTCGTGCCGCTACTAGCCGACCCCGAGTCGACGACCGACGTCGGGGAGCTCCGGCGCGAGCTTGCAGCCCTCGACGACGTGCTGGCGGACACGGCCGCCGACGAGGCCGACCTCGCTACCGAGATCGCCGACCTCAGGCGGGCAGTGGGCGCCTCGGACGACGCCGTCGCCACACTGGGCCGCGCAGTGACGGCGCTCTCGCAGGATCTTGCCGACGCCGAGACCGACCGGGACGAGCTCGTCGAACAGCTCTGGGAGCACCGAACGAGTCACGCGCGGTTCGAGCTGTACGAGGACAGCCGCGGCGAGTTCCGCTGGCGGCTCCGCCACCGGAACGGCCAGATCGTCGCGTCGAGCGGGGAGGGGTACACGCAACGCCACAACGCTCAGAACGGGATCGAGAGCGTCCGACACAACGCACTGGGGGCGATGGTGCTCCGCATTGAGTCCGAGGCAGCGCTCGCCGATGCGGGGGAGCAGTTCGAACTGGTTGACGAGACTAAGAGCCAGACAACGTTCGAACTGTACGAGGATCGGGGCGGCGAGTTCCGGTGGCGGCTCCGCCACGACAACGGCAATATCGTCGCCGACGGCGGCGAAGGCTACAGCCGCCGTCGCGACGCCCGCGACGCGATCGAGCGCGTGCAGTCTCACGCGGGGCCAGCGGAGTACCTCCGCGTCGACCCGACCGGCTTCGAGATCTACCGCGATGGCGCCGACGAGTGGCGCTGGCGACTCGTCCACCGCAACGGGAACGTGCTCGCCGACGGCGGCGAAGGCTACAGCCGCCGTCGCGACGCCCGCCGCGCCGTCGACCGGATCCGGGAGGGGATCGACGAGCTGACGTTCGAGACCTACGAGGACGCTGCCGACGGGTGGCGCTGGCGACTCAAAGCCGCGAACGGCCAGATCGTCGCGGACGGCGGCGAAGGCTACAGCCGGAAATCGGGCGTCGACGACGCTATCGAGCGGGTGCGAGCGTACGCGTCCGAGGCCGACGTACTGGACATCGGGGTCGCCGCGTTCGAGGTGTACGTCGACAACGCCGGCGAGTTCCGCTGGCGACTCCGCCACCGGAACGGCCAGATCGTCGCCACCGGCAGCGAGGGGTACGCGGCGAAGTCCAAAGCCGAGAACGCCGTCGACCAGTTCAAGCTGAACGCGCCGGCCTCGGTAATCGAGGACCTCGATGAAGCCTCCGAGACGGCGTAGCCGGGGCCAGACGCCCCAACCTTACTTCCGCCAGTACTCCGGCGTGAGACAGACCAGCAGCGGCAGGATCTCGAGTCGGCCGGCCCACATCAGCCCCACCATGAACAGCTTTGAACTGTCCGGGAACTGGAGATAGCTCCCCATCGGCCCGAGCCGGTAGAACGCCGGCCCGACGTTGCCGAGCGTCGACGCTGCCCCGGAGATCACTTCGAGCACGGTGAAGTCGACGCCAGCACGTGTCGTATCGAGGAACAGGACGAACGACGCGAGGAAGAAGATCGAGATATAAAACAGCGTGAACGAGAGGATACCGCGGATCGCCCGGTCGTCGAGGGTGTTCCCGCCGAGCCGAACGGGGCGGACCGCCTCGGGGTGGGCGCTGGTGAACAGTTCACGCCGGATCACTTTGGCGACGACGATCCATCTGATGACTTTCACGCTCCCGCCGGTCGACCCCGCGGAACCGCCGACGAACATCGCGAACAGGAGGGCGTACTGCGCCGGCGCCCCCCACACGTCGAAGTCCATGCTGGCGTACCCCGTCGTGGTGACGATGGACACTGCCTGGAACAGCGCGTGCCGCAGCGACGGCTCCAAACTGTCGGAGAGCGTCCGCGCGTACTCCTGCAGGTAGGCGGCGTCGAACGTCGCCCCCGCCGGGACGCCCGAGGTGAAGCCGCCAGTGAACAGCAGGCCGGTGATGATCGCCGTCAGCACCGCCATCGCCCCGAGGTACCCGCGGAACTCCGTGTCCTCGAACACGTGGCGTGGGGAGCCGGCGACGGCCTGCCAGACGAGCGCGAAGTTGGTGCCGGCGATCACCATGAAGGGGATGATCACCCACTGGACGGCGGCGGAGAACGCCTCGATCGACCGAGCCTGCGGCGAGAACCCACCGGTGGGCATCGTCGTCAGCCCGTGGGCGACGGCATTGTACGCGTCCATGTTGGGCCCGGCCATGCCCGCCAGATCGAGCCCGTACAGCAGCAGAATCTCGACGACGGTGATCATGAAGTACGCCCCCCAGAGCACGCGGGCAGTCTCGGCGATCTTCGGCGTCAGCTTCTCGATACCGGGGCCGGGCGCTTCGGCGTCCATCAGCTGTGCCCCGCCGACAGAGAGTTCGGGGAGGATCGCGACCGCCAGCACGACGATCCCCATCCCGCCCAGCCACTGGGTGAGCTGGCGCCAGATCATCACCCCCCGGGTGTGGTCGGTGACGTTGATGCTTCCCAGCACGGTCGCGCCGGTCGTGGTGAAGCCGGACATCGCCTCGAACAGGGCGTTGGCAGGGTTACCCAGCGTCGATCCGGGATGGATCGGCTCTATCAGCAGCGGGATTCCGTGGGCCTCGATCAGGTACGGGAGCGTCCCAACGAGGGCGACCGCGAGCCACGTCGTCGCGACCATCAGGAACCCTTCGCGGGCCCGGATATCCGGATCGTCGGTGAGCCGTTCGAGGCTGGTCCCGAGCAGGAACGTGACGGCGATCGTCGGGAGGAAGGGTGCGAGCGTCTCACCGTACGCCAGTGCGACGACGACCGGAAGCAGCAGCGGGACGGAGAGTAGCTTCAGCACCGTCCCGACGAGGCGCAGGCTCGCTCGATAGTCGACGCGTATCGACACAGTTGGACTGAAGCAATCCCGTTCGACGCTTCAACCTACTGTTTTTCGTGTGGCTACAGCCGAGACGACACTTCATCCGCGTGCTCGGCCTCGACGAACAGCACGACGTGGTCGCCGGACTCGATCACGGTCTCCCCGCGCGGGACAACGTACTCCCCGCCGCGGGTGATCGCGCCGATGACCACGTCCACCGACAGCGACTGGACCGACTCGCGGATAGGCTCGCCCACCAGCGGACTGTCGGCGGCGATTTCGATCTCGAGCACCTCTGCACGCCCGTTCTCGATCAGTGCGACGTTCTCGGCGCCACCGTCACGGGTGAACCGGGTGATCTCTTCGGCGACGACCTCGCGGGGGTTGACGCCCACGTCGATCCCGACGGCCTCAAACAGTTCGACGTAGTCCGCTTGGTCGATCACGGCGACGCTCCGTTCGGCGCCGACGCGCTCGGCCAGTAGCGACGCGAGCAGGTTCTTCTCGTCGGAGTCCAGCGCGGCGACGACCACTTCGGCGTCACCGACGTGCTCGCGTTCGAGGAACTCGATGTCGGTGGCGTCGGTCTCCATCACCATCGTGTCGGGGAGCTTCTCGGCCAGCCAGCGTGCCCGATCGGGATCCCGCTCGATCAGCCGCGCGGAGATGCCGCGGTCCGAGAGCATCCTGGCGACGTGATAGCCGATCTCGCTGCCGCCGATGATCACCACGTCGCCGGAGAGTGCGTCGTCCTCGGGGGCCACGTCGCCGGCGAACGAGCGGACGCTGCGGGGGGTGCCGATGACGACCAGCCGGTCGCTAGCCTGGATCTGGGTGCTCCCGGTGGGGATCAGCATCTCCTCGTCGCGAACCAGCGCCGCGAACGTGAGGGAGTCGTACGTGTCGGCCGCCGCGACCGTCTGGCCCGCGATCGGCGATCCCGGGCCGACGTCGAACTCCGCCATCTCGACGCGCCCGTCGGCGAACAGGTCGGCATCACGCGCCGCGGGGAGGCCGACGACGCGCACGATCGACTCCGCGGCCTCCAGGTACGTACAGACCATGAAGTCGATGCCGAAGGCGGTCGTCGACCGCCGCCAGGTCCGGAGGTACTCGGTGTTCTTCACGCGGGCGATGGTGAACGCGTCCGAGACGGCTTTCACCGTCGAACAGATGACGATGTTCGTCTCGTCGTCGTCGGTCGAGGCGATCACCATGTCCGCGTCAGCTACGTCGACGTCGTCGAGCACGGAGACGTTCGTCCCGTCGCCTTCCACGGCGAGCACGTCGAGGCTGTAGTTGAGCTCCTCGACGCGGTCGGGGTCTTGCTCGACGATCACCACGTCGTGGGCGCCGCTCAGGTCGGCAGCGATACTCTCTCCGACCTGACCGGCACCGACGATGATCACGCGCACGGGTATCACCGGGAACGACTAACCGACACCGTATCACCCTTTCTCTTCGGGTGGGAACGGGGCCCGTTCCGCGCTATCGCCCGTCTCGACAGTCAGCTCGACCGATCGGTGCGTCCCTTCGAGGTCGGCGGCCGCCCGCCCGACGACGGTTTCGGCTTCCCGTTCGATCAGCGGCTTCACCTTCTCGATCACCCAGTCGAGCGACACCAGCCGCGGCAGATCGACGAGCCCCGAGTGAGCCGTTTCGGGGGCGTACTCCACCTCGAACCGGACTGCGGTCGCCGTCTCCGCCCAGTCGGGCGCGTCGTCGGGGAGGTCGCAGCCGGCGACCAGCCAGCGACCGCCGGCATCGAACTCACCCAGTAGCTCCCACTCGATGCGCTCGTCCTCGACCAGTTCTGTCACCGCCGACCGCGCGGTGTACTCGAGTTTCCACCACGCGAACCGCAGCGCGTACCGCGCGTGCTCGTCCGAGGCAGCGTCGAGTTCGTCGACGCGCGCCAGGTACTCGGAGTAGTCCGCGTACCCCGGGAACTCCCGGAGAAACTCGTACACCTCATCGGCAGGGCGATAGACGACCGTGTCCACGACGAGGCGCTCCATGCCACAGCCACGCGGCCGGAGACTCTTAGCGTCGTGGGTTCGGGCACTGCCGGCACTCCTGTTCGGGACGTGTCACCCGGCTTCGGTGGGTTCTTCCGGACTCCAGGAGTTTCGCTTCGTAATGAGTGCGGAAGAGGGGAGCGTCTTCGACGTGTACCGCGAACGCGTCGAGCGACCGCTCTATCGGCTGTTTATGGAGTACGGCCCCGGGCGACTGAAGTGGATGGTCGTCGGGATGATCGCCAACGTCGTGGGACGGGGGGCGAGCCTGCTTCCCCCGCTGGTGCTCGGCGTCGCCATCGACAGCGTGATCGACGGCGATTCGCCGTACACGCTCCCGCTGGTGCCGAACGCGTGGCTCCCGACCGCCGACGGCGCCCAGTTCTGGTTCTCGGTGCAGGTGATCGTCGCCGCGTTCGTCGTGACCGGCGTGTTTACCTGGATCTACGGCGTCGCCGCCAACAACTTCGCCCATCGCGTGATGCACGCGGTCCGGACGGACAGTTTCGCCACGATGCAGCGGCTGGACATGACCTTTTTCGACGACAAGCAGACGGGCGAGGTGATGTCGGTACTGAACAACGACGCCAACAACCTGGAGAACTTCCTCGACAACGGGCTCCAGAACTCGGTGCGGCTCTCGGTGATGATCCTCGGCATCGCGTTCATCCTCTTCTCGCTGAACTGGCAGCTCGCGCTCGTGACGCTCGTCGCGGTGCCCGCGCTGTTCGGGCTGACAGTCTGGTTCATGAAGGCGGTCGAGCCGCGGTACGTCGATCGGCGGGCGAGCGTCGGCAACCTCAACACGCGCCTGGAGAACGCGCTCTCCGGCGTCGAACTGGTCAAAACCAGCGGCACGGAGTCCTACGAAACCGAGCGCGTCGAGGGGGCCTCCTGGAGCTACTTTCGGGACACGATGGCGGTGCTGCGGCTCAACTACGTCTACCGGCCGGGGATGGAGATGCTCGCCGGCCTCTCGTTCGCCGTGACGTTCATCGTCGGCGGCCTGTGGATCTTCCAGGGCGAGGCGCCGTGGATGCTCACCGGCGACCTCCGGACGGGGGAGTTCGTCACGTTCCTCTTCATGACCCAGCGGTTCGTCACGCCGCTGTCGCAGGTGTCGAACATCGTCGACCAGTACGAGAACGCCAAAGCCTCCAGTGAGCGCATCTTCGGGCTGATGGACATCCCCTCGATGATCACCGAGGCCAAGGACCCCGTGGCCCTCGACGACCCCGAGGGTCGCGTCGAGTACGATCACGTCGACTTCGGCTACATGGGCGTCGAGGACGACGACCCCGAGGAGATGGTGCTGAACGACGTGAACTTCGAGACCGAACCCGGGGAGACCGTCGCCTTCGTCGGCCCCACGGGAGCGGGGAAGTCGACGCTGCTCAAACTCCTGCTGCGGCTGTACGACCCCGTCGACGGCGAGGTTCGCATCGACGGCCACGACGTGCGCGAACTGTCGCTCGAGAGCCTGCGGTCGACGATTGGCTACGTCTCGCAGTCGACGTTCCTGTTCGACGGCACCGTCGCCGAGAACATCCGCTACGGCCGCTTCGACGCCGACCGTGAGGCGGTCGTCGACGCCGCGAAAGCCGCCGAGGCTCACGAGTTCATCGAGTCGCTCCCACAGGAGTACGACACCCGGATCGGCGAGCGCGGCGTGAAGCTCTCCGGCGGCCAGCAGCAGCGACTCTCGATCGCGCGAACGATCCTCCAGGACCCCGAGATCCTCGTGCTCGACGAGGCCACCAGCGCGGTCGACACCGAGACCGAGATGCTGATCCAGCGCAGCCTCGATCGACTGAGCGCGGACCGCACGACGTTCGTGATCGCCCACCGCCTCTCGACTGTTCGGGACGCGGACCAGATCCTCGTGCTGGAGAACGGCGAGATCGTCGAGCGCGGCGACCACGACGAGCTCATCGACGCCGACGGCCTCTACGCCAAACTCTGGGGCGTCCAGGCCGGCGAGATCGACGACCTTCCCGACGAGTTCGTCCAGCGCGCTCGTGAGCGCGCTGCCGAACGAACGGACATGCTCGAAAACGTCGACGCGGACGACGACTGACGGAGCCACCGGGGTGGCGCCGCTGCCGACACCATCCCACTGACCGCACCGTTCTCGGTATTCCGGCCCGTATTAACACAAACAGAGTGTTAGTTGAGGGACGTTTCTGAACGCTAACTACCACGAAACCGGTGATATCGGACATCGCCGCCAACCAAAGAACTATTAGCAGACAGCCGAGGGATGTGAACGAACTCCATGACAGATAACGACTCACGCGACCGAATCAGCCGCCGCCGATATCTCGAGACGATCGGCGTCACCGGAACCGGAGTTGCCCTCGCGGGCTGTACTTCCGGGTCGGGCACGCCGACGACGGAGGGGGACGACACCGACAGCGGGTCCGGGGACGACTCGACCCCCACCTCCGGCGGCACGTTCGTGATCGGCAGTTCGAGCAAGGCGTCGACGCTCGACCTCCAGAAGGCGACACGGCGGCCGGAGCAGACTATCCTCTCGGCCATCCACGAGCCGATGTTCCGGATCACCCCGGATCTCGAGCCGGAGGCCCATCTCGCCGCCGACTGGTCCTCGAACGAGGACGCCACGGAGTACACGTTCACCCTCAAGGAGGAGATCATGTTCCACAACGGCGAGGAGCTCACCGCCTCCGACGTGGTGTGGAGCTGGGAGCGGTTCACCGAGAACTCCCCCCAGGCGTTCCTCCTCAAGCCGGCCGACTCCTTCGAGGAGACTGGCGACTACGAGGTGACCGTCAGCTTCAGTGACCCGTACCCGCTGCTCCCGCGGTACCTGACGAACCCCCTCACTGGGTTTACCTCACAGACCGCGTTCGAGGAGGCCGAGAACTACGGCCAGGACATCGCGGTCGGGACGGGGCCGTACAAGTGGGAGAACTGGGAGCGCGGGACCGCCGTCACCGTCTCCCGCTTCGAGGAGTACGACTGGGCGCCCGAGTTCGTCAGCAACCAGGGGCCGGGGATGCCCGAGGAGTTCCGGTTCGAGCACCACCCCGAGGCGACGACGCTGCTGAACGAACTCACCGACGGCGGCGTCCACGGCTCCTCGTACATCACGCTGACCGACACGGGCGAAGTCGAGAGCTCAAGCGACGCGAGCCTCGTCCGGAAGGAGTACACGCGACCGGGCTTCCTGGCCATCAACACCCAGAAGAAGCCCACCGACAACGTGAACGTCCGACGGGCGATCAACCACGCGGTCAGCAAGCAGCCGGTCATCGACGCCGCCCTCGGCGGCGAAGGCTACCCCATCTGGAGCATCGTCCCCCCGATCGCGGTCAACGGCCTCTCCGAGGAGAAAGCCAAGGAGATGGGCGAGCAGTACAACCAAGAGCGCGCCCGCGAACTCCTGGAGCAGGAGGGGTGGACCAACTCCTCGCAGGGCGAGACCCGGACCAAGAACGGCGAGAAGCTGAACCTCACGTTCTACGCGTTCACCATCCCGCGGTACGCCCAGATGGGCGAGGTGATCGCGCCGATGCTCGATCAGGTCGGGTTCAACGCCGAGCTCGAAGTGCTGGAGGCGGGGACGCTGTACAACAACCTCGAGTCCGGGAACCACCACGTCACCACGATGGCGTACGGTGGCAACTGGGCAGTCAACGCCATGGAGCCGATTCTGAAAGGCGAGAACACGGCGACCGAGGGCGGCTCCAACTACTCGCTGTGGCAGAACGACGAGTTCGACGAGCTGGTGAACCAGGCGAAAACCAGCCCCGACGAGGCCACCCGTGAGGAGGCGATTACGCAGGCCCAAGAGTTGGTGCTCGAGGAGGCACCGGTCACGCCGGTCTGTGCGTTCAACAAGATCTACGGCCACAAGAACAGCATCAACGGGATGGAGAACTGGACCGATCACCCCTGGTGGCCCGACCAGGAGTGGATGAACCGACTGGAGTTCAGCCTGTAGGCGGCCCCCTCCCCCTCCACACCAAATGCTCAAGTACGTCACTAGACGGCTACTCGTAACGATCCCTGTCCTGATCGGCGTGACCATCGCGATCTCGCTGATCATCTACCTCGCCCCGGGGAACCCCGCGCGAATCGCGCTCGGGATGAACGCCCAGCCCGAGGCGGTCCGGGAACTGGAGCGACAGATGGGACTGAACCAGCCACCGTGGATCCGCTACCTCGAGTGGCTCTGGGGCGTCGTGAACCTGGACCTCGGCCAGTCCGTGCGGACCGGGCGGCCGGTGGTCGACATGATCGCCCGCCGGCTCCCCCCGACGCTCGAACTCGCCGTCGGGTCGATGTTTCTGACGCTGATCATCGCGCTCCCGCTGGGCGTCATCAGCGCGGTGAAGCAGTACACGTGGGTCGACACCAGCTCGATGCTGTTCGCCATCTTTTGGCTGTCGATGCCGTCGTTCTGGCTCGCGCTGATCCTCCTGCTGCTGTTCTCCGTGGAGTGGAACCTGTTCCCGATATCGGGCAGAGGCACACCGGCGTTGACGATGACGTGGCTCACGTCGCTGATACTGCCGGCCGTCGCGACCGGGACCAGACGGGCGGGGTTACTCACGCGGATGACCCGCTCGTCGATGCTCGAGATCCTCAACGAGGACTACATCCGCACCGCCCGCGGGAAGGGGATCGGCGAACGCGCGGTCATCTACACGCACGCGATGAAGAACGCTATGATCCCGATCATCACGCTGATCGGCCTCCAGATCCCCTTCATCTTCTCGGGGTCGGTCATCATCGAGACCGTGTTCTCCTGGCCCGGAATGGGGCGACTGCTGGTCAACTCGGTGTTACAGCGCGACTACCCGATCGTCCAGGGACTCGTGTTAGTGTACGCCGTGATCGTGATCCTCTCGAACCTGTTCGTGGACATCATGTACGGCTACTTCGATCCGCGAATCGAGTACGAGTAACAAATGACTACAGACACACACCACGACACGACCGACGACGCGAGAACCGACGGCGGAACAGCGACGGCAACCGACGACGCCCAGTCCGGAACGGCGTCGGACACCGGCCCAGCGACGGGCCGGATCGCCCGCACGAAAGTCGTCTTCATGCGGGTCATGCAGAATCGCTTCGCGGTGTTCGGGCTGATTGTCGTCGCCCTGCTGCTGTTCACCGCGCTCTTCGCCGACTTCATCGCCCCGTACGAGCCAGCCGCACAGAACTACGAGGCGCTGAAACAGCCGCCGAGCCTCGATCATCCGTTCGGCACCGACCAGTACGGGCGGGACGTGTTCTCCCGCGTCGTGTACGGCTCCCGGTACGCCGTGTTCCTCGGCGTCGTCATCGTCGGCATCGAGATGGCCCTCGGCGTGACGCTGGGGCTCGTCGCCGGCTACTACGGCGGCCTCGTCGAGTCGATGATCATGCGGGTCGTCGACATCGCGCTGTCGATGCCGGCGCTCGTGCTCGCGCTCGCTATCGCCGGCATGCTCGGGGGTGGGCTGTTCCCGCTCATCGTCGCGGTCAGCCTCGTCGGCTGGCGCGGGTTCGCCCGCCTGGTTCGCGGCGACGTCAAGAGCGTCATGGAGGAGGAGTACATCGACTCCGCCGAGGCCGCCGGCCTCAGCGACTTCCGAACGATCACTCGGTACGTGCTCCCCAACGCCGCCTCGAGCATCATCGTCTACGCCACGCTGACGATCCCGACGGTCATCCTCTGGAGCGCCGGCCTCTCCTTCCTCGGGATGGGCGTCCAGCCACCGAAGCCGGAGTGGGGCGCCATCCTCGCCGCCGGCCGCGGGGAGATCGACTCCGCGTGGTGGATCGCGACGTTCCCCGGGCTCGCCATCATGGTGACAGTGATCGGCTTCAACGGGCTCGGCGACGGTCTCAGAGACGCGCTCGACCCACGACAGGTCCGCTAACAATGTCCGAACAACGAACTCCGATGGAATCGACGCCACCCCGACACGCCGATGAGCCGCTGCTCTCGATCGACGACCTCCAGGTCCACTTCCACACCGAGGAGGGCACCGTGGAGGCGCTCGACGGCGTCTCGCTGACGATCGGCCGGGACGAAGTGCTCGGCGTCATCGGCGAGAGCGGCTGTGGCAAGTCCGTCACCGCGCTCTCGACGATGGGGCTGCTGCAGTCGCCGCCGGCCGAGATCGTCGGCGGCTCCATCACCTACGACGGCACCGAACTGCTCGATCTCTCCGACGAGGAGCTCAACGACATTCGGGGCGACGAGATCACGATGATCTACCAGGACCCGATGTCGTCGCTGAACCCGGTGTTGACCATCGGCCAGCAGGTGAAGGAGCCCCTGCTCGCCCACCGGGACGTGACTGAGGAGGCGGCCCACGAACGGGCCGTCGAGATGCTTGAGTCGGTGGGGCTTGCCGACGCCGAACGGCTGATGACCGAGTATCCGGACGCGCTCTCCGGCGGGATGCGCCAGCGCGTCGTGATCGCGATGGCGCTGATCACCGAGCCGAAACTGCTGATCGCCGACGAGCCGACGACGGCGCTGGACGTGACGATCCAGGCCCAGATCATGGACCTGCTGACCGACCTCCGCGAGGAGTTCGAGATGAGCGTGCTGTTCATCAGCCACGACCTCGCCGTCATCTCCGAGATCGCCGACCGCATCGGCGTGATGTACGCGGGCAACGTCGTCGAGCAGTGCGAGATGCGGACGCTGTTCGAGTCGCCGCTACATCCCTACACCCGGAAGCTCGCCGAGAGCATCCCCTCCATCGAGGACGAGTCCGACCGGCTCCCCACGATCGAGGGGACGGTGCCGGAGCTGATCGATCCACCCTCCGGCTGTCGGTTCGCGGGCCGGTGTCCGCAGTACATCGGCGAAGTGTGTGACACGGTCGAGCCGCCGCTCGAGACGCCGTCGGCGATCGACGATGACGACCAGAAGGTCGCCTGTCACCTCTACGACGACCAGCGCGAGGCCGGGCCGCCGTGGCCGGTCGGTGACGAGGCGACGAGCGACGCGGACGGCGGTGCCCGAACGGGGGTGGACGGCTCGTGAGCACCCAGATCCCGGGAGTCGCCGACGACGTCGATCCCGACGACGGGCTGCTGGTCGCCGACGAGGTCCGGAAGTACTTCCCGGTCACCGGCGGCATCCTGCGGCGCCGAGTTGGCGACGTGAAAGCCGTCGACGGCGTGAGCTTCAGCATGGAGCGCGGCGAGACGCTCGGCCTCGTCGGCGAGTCCGGCTGCGGGAAGTCGACGCTCGGGAAGACGCTGGTCCAACTCCACGACGCGACCGACGGCGAGATCTACTTCGACGGCGAGGAGATCACCGACGCGTCGAAAGACCGGCTGCGCGAGCTCAGACGCGACGTGCAGATCATCTTCCAGGATCCGGGGTCGTCGCTGAACCCACGGATGACGGTCGCAGACCTCATCACCGAGCCGATGCGGGCCCTGACCGACTGGGACCGCGAGAAGCGACAGGCCCGACTTCAGGAACTCATCGAGGAGGTCGACTTACAGGAGAACCACCTCAAGCGCGCACCCCACGAGTTCTCCGGCGGCCAGCAGCAGCGCATCGCCATCGCGCGGGCGCTGTCGGTCAACCCCTCGCTGATCGTCGCCGACGAGCCCACGAGCGCGCTCGACGTGTCCGTGCAGGCGAAAATCCTGAACCTGATGGACGATCTGCAGGACACCTACGACCTCACGTACCTGTTCATCAGCCACGACCTGAGCGTTATCCGGCACATCTGCGACCGAGTGGCGGTGATGTACCTCGGCGAACTGGCCGAGGTGGCGCCAGCCGACGAACTGTTCGACAACCCGAAACACCCCTACACCCGCGCGCTGCTGTCGGGACTGCCACGGGCGTCGCCGGAGCCGATGACCGACCGGATCATCCTCGAGGGCGACGTGCCGAGCCCGGAGAACCCACCCTCCGGCTGCCGGTTCCACACGCGGTGTCAGGAGTACATCGGCGAGGTCTGCGAGACCGATGATCCGGAGCTTCGCGAACTGGCCGAGAACCACGTCTGCGCCTGTCACCACTACACCGACTGAGCGACCAGGGTGGGCGACGCACGCGGCGTCGCCGATCCGTCGGCCGTTTCGAGCCGGTAACGCGTCCGATTTGCCCGTTACCGTAACGTTATGTGGCGAAGTTCGTTACACACTCTCATGGTACTCACTAGCGTGCCAGCCGAGGAGTTCGAGGCCCGTATCGAGACCGTCCGCGACGAACTGGCCGCCGAGAACTACGACGCACTCTGTCTGTTCTCGGGGACGAGCATCGAGTGGCTCTCCGGGTTCCACCACCTCCAGACCGAGCGGCCGGTCTGTCTGGCCGTGACCGCCGACGCCGTCGAGGTGACGGTGCCCCGGCTCGAAGCCGACCGCGCCGAGAGCGACGAGTTCCCGCTGATCGACGAGGTGTACACGTACTTCGACTATCCGGGCGACAACGGCGGCGAGTACTACGTCAACCCCGGCCGGACCCCCGAGGACACCATCGCGCTGATGCTCGACGGGCTGGAGGTCGACACGGTCGCCGCCGACTCGAACGGCGCGCCGGGCTTTTGGGGCTACTCGGGGCCGAACCTCGACGAACTCGCCGACGTGGACGTCGAGACCGTCGAGTGGATCACGGAGATGCGCAAGGAGAAGTCCTCGGTCGAGTTCGACCTGATGCGTCACTCCGCGGAGTGGGGGAACCTCGCCCACCGGAAGCTGGCGGAGTACGCCGAGCCCGGGAAACACGAGCTCTGGGTGGCCAAGCGGGCGAGCCTCGACGCCTCGATGTCGATGCTCGACGCGCTTGACGACCGGTACGACTCCCACCTCCGTGGCGGGTTCCCCGCCAGCTGTGGGTTCCTCTCGGGGCCGAACACGGCACTCCCCCACGGGCTGACCGAGAACCGCCGACTGGAGGAGGGTGACGTGCTCGTCACCGGCGCCAGCGCAAACGTCGGCGGCTACAAGAGCGAACTCGAACGGACGATGTTCGTCGGCGAGCCGACCGACGAGCAGCGCAACCGCTTCGAGATCATGCTGGAGGCCCAGACTATCGGCATCGAGGAGAGCGGCCCGGGCGTCCCCTGCTCGGCGGTCGACCAGGCCGTCCACGACTACATGCGCGAGCAGGGCGTGCTAGAGTACGCCCAGCACCACACCGGCCACAACCTCGGGATGGAGGCCCACGAGCGGGAGTTCATCGACCGCGGCAGCGACGAGGTGATGCAGCCCGGCCACGCCTACTCCATCGAACCCGGCATCTACTACCCCGACGACGCGGGCTACCGCCACTCCGACACCATCCTCATCACCGAAGACGGCGTCGAGCAGATCACCTACTACCCGCGGGACCTGGAGTCGAACGTCATTCACTGGTAACTGCGGGCCAACGTCGAGAACAAATGGTCACGATCGAACGCGACACCACCGGCGCCCACGCCGACGACTGCCACACGCTCGCCCGCGGCCTCGATCGGGGGTTCAACGAGGCCGGGCTCGACGCGATGGCCGAGACGCTCCCCGAACAGACGCAGTACCTCGCGTTCGACGGCGGCGAGTTACTCGGGTTCGCGTCGATCGACGAGTACGGGCCGGCGGTCGCGGGGCTGGCGTGGCTCGCAGTCCGGCCGGCGGCACAGGGCTCCGGCGTCGGAAGTCGACTGCTCGACGGCGTCGCCGACCGACTCGCGGCGTCCGGCGTCGAACTACTTACCGTCAAAACGCTCGCGGCGACGGCCGACAGCGAGCACTACGCCCGCGTGCGGTCGTTCTACGAGACGGCGGGGTTCCGCCACGTCGAGACGATCGACCCCTACCCCGAGTGGGAGCCGGGCAACCCCTGTGCGATCTACGTCAAGCCGCTCGCCGAAGACTGACTCGGCCCAGCACGCTCCGGGTCAGTACCTCATCTGGAAGTCGACGATCGACTCCTCGAACCCCTCGCCCCACTCCGCGGCCATCTCCTCGGGGTCGTCGACGGCCTCGGTGTGCTCGCGAGCGACCTCGTAGGCGTCCCAGAGGCCGTCGATGGGGTTCCCCGGCTGGTCGACCCGCATGTTGTGCGTGAGGTTCGGTTCCGGGTCGTGGACCAGCACCGCCGCGCTGAGGTTGTCGCCGCGCTTGTCGCCGCCCGCGTTCTCGCCGGCGGTCAGCGCGGTCAGGAGCCGTTCGGCCAGCGGGCCGTCGGCGTCGACGAACGCCTCGTGCATCTCGGTGACGACCGCCTCGCCGGCCAGGGTGTTGCCCGCGGCGGTGTGGTCGTCGCCGACCACGTGGCCGGCCCACTCGGTCGCCTTCTCCCCGGTGTAGGCGTACGTCTCGCCGTCGGCCTCGGTGCCGTGGAGCTGCGTGCCGGCGCTGCCGGGGCGATTGTCCAACACGGCCGCCGCGGCGCTCTCGAGGCTGATGTCGCGAGCCGTCATCTCCAACAGCGGCTCGCCGTAGTCGGCGCCGGAGTCCCACGCCTGGGTCGACAGCGCCACGTGCTCACTCGCCCACGGGCAGACGGCCCCGACCGACGGGAACACCGACGCGATGGCGACGCCGGTGGCGCCCGTCGCCGGGTCGGCGGCGGTGATCGAGAACGTCACGACGCTCCCCCTCTGCGGTGTTTGGGTGGTACCATACCACGCGGTTCGGTCGGGGCCGTAATACTCTTTGCATCGTGGAGATTGCCGACAGTAGGCGCTCCGACCGGACTGCGGCGTGTCCACCATCCCCGCTACCGATGAAGACCGCCACGTTTTACCCCTCACCTCCGGAACGGGCGACATGGATCAACTCCGTCGGTCGCTCCTCGAAGCGCCGATCATCGAGAAAGGCGAGTACCAGTACTTCGTCCACCCGATCAGCGACGGCATTCCGACGCTGCATCCGAGCCTCCTGCGCGAGATCAGCATCAAGATCGCCCGGAAGGTCGAACTCGAGGACGTCGACAAGATCGTCACCCCGGCGGCGATGGGGATCCACATCTCCACCGCACTCTCGCTGATGAGCGACGTGCCGATCGTGGTCATCCGGAAGCGCGAGTACGGGCTCGACGGCGAAGTGTCGCTCTCCCAGCAGACCGGCTACTCGGAGTCGGAGATGTTCATCAACGACGTCCAGGCGGGCGACTCGGTGCTGGTGATCGACGACGTGCTCTCGACGGGCGGCACGCTCTCGGCGATCTGTGAGGCGCTCGACGGCATCGGCGCCGAAGTGTCGGACGTGCTCACCGTGATCAAGAAAGCCGGCGAGAACGAACTCGACGGCGAAGTCGACTACAAGTCCCTCATCAACGTCCGCGTCGAGGACGGCGAAGTCGTCATCGTCGACGAGAACGGCGACGGGTAATTCGACGAACACGTTTTAGGGCTTCCCCTCATCAGCAGTGGCATGACCAGCGTGTCGTGGCTGCCGGAGCGTCTGAACCGCTGGCTGACCGTCGAGCAGCCGGTGACGTACTGGTCGTTCTGGGCGGCGCTCCTGCGACTGGTGCCACTACTCGTTGTCCCCTTCGTCGTCACGTTCGTCGCCGTCGGCGAGGGGTTCGCGCTGCGGTCGTTCGCGCCGGTGCCGTTCGTGTTCGTGGCGGCGACGGTCGGCTACGCGGTCCGGGCGTTCGACGAACTCGGCGTGCTGCTCTCGCTGATCGTCGCGACGGTCTACAGCTTCCTGCTCTGGGTCTCCGGTGTCGGGACAGCGCTACTCAGACAGCCGACGCCACTGCTCTCCGTGCTCGCCGTGCTCGCGTTCGTCGCCCTGCTGGCGGGGTTCGGCTCGTCGACGCTCCACGGGCATCGTGGGGGCGGCGAGCTCGAACAGGCCCGCAGAGAGTGGCAGGAAGAGTGACTACTCCTCGGCCGTCCGGTCGTGGGGGTCGTCGGCGTCGGAATCCGCCACGTCGGGGTCGTGGCGGCGGTACCACGACGTGATCTCCTCCAGTCGGTGGATCGCGCGGTCCGGATCGCCGACGTTGTGGTGTTCGTCGCCGTAGACGACGAGCCGACACTCCGCGCCGGCCTGCTGGGCGGCGACGTAGAGCTGTTCGGACTGGGAGGGCGGGCAGCGCCAGTCCTCGCCGCCGGCGGCGACGAGCAACGGCGTCTCCACGTTGCCGATGTCGGTGATCGCCGAGGAGGCGTCGATGGCGTCCTGGTTCTCCCACGGGTAGCCGTACTCGTTCTCCATCCAGATGTGGGAGTCGTCGGTGCCGTAGGCCGAACGCAGGTCGTAGATCCCGTGTTCCGGCGCCGCAGCGGTGAGCAGGTCGGGGTACTGGGTGACCAGGTAGCCCTGTGCGATCCCGCCGTAGGAGAAGCCGTGGCCGAACACGCGGTCCGGGTCGGTCCAGCCGCGATCGACGAGATCCTCGATCCCGGCGGCGATGTCGCTGGCTTCGACGGTCCCCCACTGGCCGTGCAGCGTCTCACAGAACTTCCGGCCGAACGAGGAGCCCCCGCGGTAGTTCGGGCGGAAGACGAGATAGCCACGCGAGGTGAACGCCGCGTGGGTGAAGTCGAACACCGGCTCGTCGTAGGAGACGGGGCCGCCGTGGATCGCACACACCGTCGGCGCCGGGTCGGACTCGCCGGGCTCGTACTCCGGTGGGTGATACAGCACGCCGGATATCTCCCAGCCGTCGTTCTCGAAGGTGACGCGCCGAACCTCGGGCATCTCGTACTCCTCGGTGAGGCCAGCGTTCACCGCCGAGAGGCGGGTCAGCGAGTCGGGCTCTTCCGTGGCGTCGAGGTCCGCGGCGGGCAGCGCGTAGGGGTCGTGGCCCTCGCTGGGGTGAGAGAGCCCCAGCACGGCCGTGTCGCCGTCGATCGAGAACCCCGCGACGGCACGGTCGTCGCCCTGGGCCTCGAACGTTCGCTCCCAGTCGGCGTCGACCGCGTCGCACTCGAGCACCCGGGTTCTGGCTTCGTCGCCGACCAGCGTGTAGAACGTCTCGTCGTCGACCCACTGGAACGACGAGCCCCGGGCGAGCGTGCGGTCGAGGTCGCCTGTCACCGAGACGTGCTCCTCGCCGTCCCAGACGCGAGCCTCCGTCGGGATACACCAGTTCGTGTCGTCGCCCGCCGAGAACGCGAGGCGCTCGCCGTCGGGCGACCACGTCGGGCTGTTGCAGGTCATGTCGCCGTCGGTGATCGCCGTCGCCTCGCCGCCCTCCGGCGAGACAGTGAACACGTCGGTGACGAGCGTGCTGTCGGGATCCTCGCCCCGGTAGGAGACGAAGGCGATCTCGTCCTCGCCCCAGTCGGGCTGGAGACCGCTCAGTCCCTCGAACGCGCCGCGGCCGTAGGCGTCCTCGAGCTTCCGTGCGGACTCGGCATCCGCGGCGTCGTCGCCACGGACGGCGTCTTCGCCGACGACGAACAGGTAGCTGGTGACGGTGTCGAGGTAGCCGGCGCCGTCGAGTTTGTGCTGGACGCGCTCGGTCTCGACGGGGCCGCCGTCCCGGCGGTTCTCGAGGTACGCCGATTCGGCGTCGGTCGGGTCGCGAGCGGTGACGACGATGCGCTCGCCGTCGGGCGCCCAGTCGAACTCACGGACGCCCTCCTCGAACGCCGTGAGCTGGGCGGCGTCGCCGCCCAGCGCGAGGTCGAACGTCCAGACCTGCGACTTGGGCTCCTCCTCGCCGTTGGCTCCGTTTCCGCCGTTCTCGCCTTCGTCGTCCTCGTCCTCGTCCTCACTTTCCCGCCCGACCCGGAGGTCGTTGTCCTCGTCGCGGGCCGCGAGGAAGGCCAGTCGGTCGCCGTCGGGCGACCACTTCGGGCTGCTCGCGCCGGCGACCCGGGTGAGTCGGTGCGGGTCGCGGCTGCCGTCGGTGGGGACGACGAACAGCGAAGCGACCGACTCGTCGGCGTCGGGATCGTACTCGGTGGTCGTGAACGCCGCCCGCTCCCCGTCCGGGGAGACGGCGACCTCGCCGACCTGTGTGAGGTCGTAGTACGCGTCGAGTGGGAGTTCGCTCATCACCCGCGACGTTAGCCGGCATCGCGAAAAGGGTTCGGCAAGCGGTAGTGCGCGGGGCTACTCCGACTCGTCGCTCGGGGGCTCCGCCTCACTGGGTGGCTCTTCTTCGCTGGGCGGTGCCTCCTCGTTCGCGTCGCCGCCGCGGATCGAGGGGCGCCCACCGACGACGAACCGCGTGAACACGAGTCCGAGCCCGATCAGCGGCACGCCGAAGGCGATCAGGTACGGGAGCGCGTAGGCGATTCCGACGACCAGCGCGCGGAGCGCGACGATCGCCCCGTCGACGGACTCGAGGAACGCCGCCACCACACCAGTGTCGTACCAGCGGTCGCCGGCGCTCGGGTCGTCCGGTCGCTCCTCACGGAGTTCGACCGTGACGGTCGCGTAGGCGACGCGGTTCTCCAGACTCTCGAGGCGGGCCTCGGTGCGTTCGATCTCGCCCTGAACGTCGGAGAGTTCACGCTGGACCGCGAGCACGTCTTCGGTGTCGTTGGCCTGCTCGTACAGTTCGCGCAGTCGATCACGCTCGGCGCGGAGGTTCTCCAGTCGAGCCTCCAGGTCGGCGTGCTGTCCGGTCACGTCCTGAACGTTCTCCTCCTCACGGACGACCGCCCCCTCCGCGCGGACGGCCTCGAGGAACGCCGAGTAGTTCTCCGCGGGGACGCGGTAGGTGAACTCCCCGTCGCGGTAGGTTCGATCGCCCCGCTCGTTGGTGAAGATCTGGGAGTTCCCGACGTAGCCGCCGTGGGTCGAGACAGCCGTCGAGAGGTTCGACCGGCTCGCGTCGAACGCGTCGACGCGGACGGTGAGCCGGGCGGTGTAGATCCGCATCCGCTCGCTCGCCGACGCCGCGTCGTCAGCCTCCTCGACCGGCGTCCCGGTCGCCGCTTCGTACTCGGGGTCGTCGCCGTCGAGTGACGCCTGGGTAGCGCCGTCGCCGCCGTTGCCCGCGCCCGTACAGCCCGCGAGCACGAGCAGGAAGGCGAGCCCGACCGCGGCGAGTGCGCGATTCCGTTGCATACCGACCTCTGTGTCCGGGACTGGCTAAAGGGTTGGCTAGCCACAAAGACCCGTTTGACTCATGCCACCGACACCGGCAAAGGGCCCTCGACCGTACGGCCGCTATGGAGCGCCACTACGTCTCGATGGACTGGCGGGACGCGCTGTTCGCCCACTGGCCCGTCGACGCCGCCGTCGTCGAGGAGCGGCTGCCACCGGGGGTCTCCGCCCGGACCCACGACGGCAGCGCGTGGCTGGGTATCGTCGCGTTCGTGATGGAGGATATCCGGCCGCGTGGCGTCCCGCGGCCGCTGGGGCTCAGTTTCGGCGAAGTGAACCTCCGGACGTACGTCGAGGGCCCGGACGGTGGCGAGGGGATCTACTTCTTCAACCTCGATGCGGCCGACCGGATCAGCGTCCGGGTCGCGCGGCAGTTCTACCGACTGCCGTACTACCGCGCCCACATGGATATCGACCGCACCGGCGCGTACCCCGGCGAGACCGGTCCCTACGAACGCCACGTCGACTTCACCAGCCACCGTGCCCACCAGGGCGAGCCGGACGCGTACTTCGACGCCAGCTACGGCCCCGATGGTGACCGGTTCCTCCCCGAGGCGGGGACGCTGGAACGCTTTCTCGTGGAGAACTACCGGTTCTACCTCGCGAAGGGGGACGTGGATTCGTCGGGCAGCCGGGCCGAGGGGGAGGCCGCTGTGGGGGCGACCGAGCTGTTCTACGGCGACGTGGCACACCTCCCCTGGGGCGTGTACGACGCCGATCTCGACCTCCGGTCGACGAACCTCTTCGCCGCTAACGGGTTCGAGCGCCCCGACACCGAGCCGTTGGTTCACTACTCGCCCGGGATCGCCGTCGAGGCCGACCGGATCCGGCGAGTCGACTGACGGCGACGGCAGATTCAGGTGGCTCCGGTTCGGAACGCCTCCATGACCCCCGAGGAACTCCGAGCCGACATCCCCGTCTGTGAATCAGGAACGTACCTCAACACGGGCGCGTCAGGGCCTGCGAGCCAGTCAGTCGTCGACGCCGTCTCCGAGTTCGTCGCCTACCACGAGACCGAGGCGCCGGTGAACGAGGGCGCCTACCCCGCCGCCTTCGGCGCGCTGGACGGCGCTCGCGAGACGTTCGCCGACTTCCTCAACGCCGACACCGAGGAGATCGCGCTCACCGAGAGCACCTCTGACGGGATCGCCCGGATCGCCGCGGCGATCGACTGGGAGCGCGGCGACACGGTCGTCCGGACGGATCTGGAGCACAGCGCGGGCGTCCTCCCCTGGTGGAACCTCCGGGACCGCGGCGTGGACGTGCGCGTTCTCGAGACCGAAGGCGGCCGTATCGATCTGGACGCGCTGACCGAGGCGGTCGACGACGCGCGACTGCTCTGTCTGAGTTCGATTACCTGGAACTACGGCACAGTGCTCCCGATCGCGGAGATCGTCGAGATCGCCCACGACCACGACTGTCTCGTGCTCGTCGACGCGGTCCAGACGTTCGGCCAGCAGCCCCTCGACGTTCGGGAGTGGGGTGCCGACTTCGTCGTCGGCGCCTGCCACAAGTGGCTCCTCGGCCCCTGGGGCGCGGGCGTGCTCTACGTCGACCGCGAGGTGGCCGAGACGCTCCGGCCGGCACAGGTCGGCTACCGATCTGTCGACGATCCCGGTGCCGACGAGCCCGCGTTCAAACCCGGCGCGATGCGGTTCGACGTCGGCACGACCAGCCCCGCACCGTACGTCGGCGCCGAAGCCGCGATCGAGATCGTCGAATCGATCGGGTTCGACACGATTCAGTCCGAGATCGAGCGCCTGTCCAACCGACTGAAAGTCGGGCTCGGCGACCGACTCATCTCGCCGAAGGCGTACGAGTCCGGGCTGGTGACGTTCGCCGTCGACGACCCTGAGGCCACGGTCGAACGACTCGCGGAGAAGGATATCTACGTCCGGACGGTGCCCGACCCCGACGCGGTTCGGGCGTCGACCCACGCGTTCAACACGGCCGACGAGGTCGACGAACTCCTGGCGGCGCTCGACTAGCGGAACGTCTGGAACTCCGCCGTCCGCCCGTCCGGGTCGGTCGCGAAGAACTGGTAGATGTCGTACGTCTCGTTCTCGTGTGGCTCCTCGTTGGCCGCGTCGCCCACGCGCTCGTGCATCGCGTCGACGGTCGCGGCGTCGTCGTACACGAACGTCAGGATCCCTCCGGTCTCCGTCTCCTCGCCGTCACAGAACCCGAACCGGAACCCCTCGAACGCGAGGATCGTACAGCCCGGTTGTTCGAGCCACGTCTCTGCACCGACGGTGTCGCGGTACCAGTCGACCACCTGCTCGCGGTGCTCGGTTCGGAAGAACACGATACCCCCGGCCGCCTCGGGCGGGCGCTCTGGCTCGGCCATACCTCTCCTGCTCGCGGCGAGCGTATAAATCTCGGCGCTCGCAGCCGCCGCAGCGGGCGACGAGCCCGGCCCGGGAGTTCAGTCCGTCCGCGGCACGGCGTAGGCGCCGACGACGAAAAACACGACCGAGAGCACTGCCAACACGCCCAGTTGGAACAGCGCGAGCGTCGTGGGGTCCGTCGCGCCGCCGACGGGGATCGAAACCTGCTCGTACGTCAGATAGCGGACGCCCCGGGCGAAGTAGGTAAGCGGCGAGAGGTTCGTGATCGGGCGGAACCACGCCGGGAGCAGGTCGGGCGTGACGAACGTCTCCGAGAGGAACAGCAGCGGCAGCGCCACGGAGTTGCTCGCGGCGATGACGCCGTCCTGGGAGTCCGCGAGCCGGCCGAGGATCGCCCCGAGCCCGCAGAACAGCGCCACCCCCAGTGCGACGAAGGGTACCAGCAAGAGGAGGTGGGCGCCGACGGCGATCTGAACGTCGACCAGTGCGACCACAAGCCCGAAGATCAGCAGCGAGGCGGCGCCGATGACGAGCACGTTCACCAGGGTGTGCGCGAACAGCCACTCCCAGCGCCGGAGCGGCGTCGTCGCCAGCTTCTCGAAGCGGCTCCCCTCGCGGTGGCGCGCGAACTCGCTCCCGACTCGCGACAGCGGCGTGAACAGCACGACGACGGCGAGATAGCCGGGGAGGTAGTAGCCCGGCGGCTCCGCGAACAGGCCGCCGCCGGTGGGCTGAGTGCCGACGAGCACGCCGAAGATGAGGACGATGATCACCGGGAAGAAGAAGGTGAAAAACACCGCCGTCCGCCGGCGCAGGAACGCCTTCGCGCCCGCCCGGGACTCGCTGGCGATCCGCCCGAGTCGGCTCATCGCTCCACCTCCGCGGGTTCGGCGTCGGGCTGTGGCGCCGATGCCTGCTCACCCGCCGATCCGCTCGCTGGCCCGCCCCGGAACGCTCGGCCCGTGAGTTCGAGGTACACGTCCTCGAGCGTCGGCTCCGTCCACGTGAACGACTCGTACTCGATCCCCGCGGTCGTGAGCGCGTCGACGGCGTCGTCGATCCGTGTCGCGTCGACGCCGTGGAACGTGAGCCGGCCCGCCGAGGCCTCGACCCGGAACTCGGTGTCGGCGAGCCGGTCCGCGCTGGCCTCGGTTCGGACGACCAGCCGCGAGTCGCCGCCGTGTTCGGCGACGAGCGCGCCTGGCGTGCCCTCGGCGATCACCCGGCCGTCCGCGAGCATCGCCACCTGATCGGCGAGTCGCTCGACCTCATCCATCGAGTGGCTGGTGAGGAAGACGGTGGTGCCCTCGGCCGTGAGATCCTCGATCAGCGTCCAGAGGTCACGCCGACCCGTGGGGTCGATCCCGGTGGTCGGCTCGTCGAGGAACAGCACGTCGGGGTCGTTGACCAGCGTGATCCCGACGCAGGCCCGCCGTTGCTGCCCGCCCGAGAGCTCCTCGTACCACGTGTCCGCCGCGTCGTCGAGGCCGACCTCGGAGAGGACCGAGTCCACGTCACGCGCCTCGTCGTAGAGGTTCGCGTAGTAGCCCAGCAGCTCCCGAACCGTCAGGCGTTCCGGCGGCGAGAACGACTGCGGGAGGAGCCCGATCCGGGCGCGCTCGACGTGCGTCGGCTCCGAGCCCAGCAGCGACACCTCGCCCGTAGAGTCGGTCGTTCCGGTGAGACAGCGCACGAGGGAGGTCTTGCCGGCGCCATTGGGGCCGATGAGGCCGAACACCGTCCCGGCGGGTACCGACAGCGAGACGTCGTCGACGGCGACGGTGTCGCCGTACTGCTTCGTCACGTTCTCAGCGACGACTGCCGCGTCCATAGTCGAGGTGTGCTGCGACGGCGGGTAAAGCGTTCGCTCTCGTCGGGCGAGCGAGCCGACCGACACGGCGCTGGCGGCCAGTGAGAAGGGGTCATACGCCGGCCGCAACAGGGTCGCGTTCACGTGTGTCACCGTAGAAAGAGTTAGGAGCCGAGCGGCCGAATCCGCGGCTGTGACTGACGTAATCGTCGTCGGCGGCGGCCCCGCCGGCCTGAGTGCGGCACTGTTCGCTGAGAAGAACGGGCTCGAGACCACGGTGTTCGACACCGACGAGACGTGGATGCACAAGGCCCACCTGTTCAACTATCCGGGTATCGGGTCACAGGACGGCAGCGTGTACATGGACACCCTCCGGAACCAGGTCGACAACTTCGGCGTCGAGCGCAAGCAGGGCGAGGCGGTCACCGACGTGGCCGAGAGCGGCGACGGCTTCAGCGTCACGACCGAGGCCGACGAGTACGAGGCGCCGTACGTCGTGCTCGCGACCGGGGCGAGCCGTGACCTCGCGGAAGAACTGGGCTGTGCGCTCACCGACGAGGGGGTCGTCGACGCCGACGTGACGATGGAGACCAGCGTCGACGACGCCTACGCGACGGGCGCGATGGTCCGCGCCGAGGAGTGGCAGGCGGTGATCTCCGCGGGCGACGGCGCCGCCGCCGCGCTCAACATCCTGAGCAAGGAGAAGGGCGAACACTACCACGACTTCGACGTGCCCGCCGACGCCGACTCGGCGTTCGGCGGCATGGTCGACGAGGCGTAAGCGCCCGCGGACCATTTTCGGGTCGGTGTATCGGAGGGGTTTTGTAGCGATGGCGGGGAGTGAGAGGTGGACGGCACGGTCAGCAGTCCCTTTCGCCCCGCGTGCTCTGCACGTCGGGTAGGCTGACTGGCCTACCCCGTCCGCTCAACACACTGAGCGACAGCTACCGGTCCGTCCGACCGCAGTACCGCTCGCGTCGTGAGCCACAGGTGAGCGTCGCCGACGAGGCGTCATCGACTTTTGTCGCCAAATCAGTACCGAATAGGCTCAGGGCGACGGTTCGCGCGGTTTAGAGGTTGCTCGCGCCGGCGCCGCCCTCGATGGGCAGCGCGACGCCGTTGATGTAGGAGGACTTCGGCGAGGAGAGGAACGCGACGGCGTCGCCGAGCTCCATCGGGTCGCCGATGCGCTCGACGGGGATGCCGTCGCCCCAGTCGGCCAGCCCCTCCTCGTAGTCCTCGTAGTCGCCGCGGTCGACGGCCTGCTCGACCAGATCCTCGATCCGGGAGGTCTCGTGGGGACCCGGCAGGACCGCGTTCGAGCGGACCTCGGGCGCGAGTTCCTTCGAGAGCGTCTTCTCGAGGCCGATAACGGCCATCCGGACGGAGTTCGAGAGCACCAGCGAGTCGATAGCCTCCTTCACCGAGCGGGAGGTGACGAACGTCATCGTCCCCTGACCGGACTCCTTGAGGTGCGGGGCGGCGGCCCGAACCGTCCGGACCGCGCTCATCACTAGCAGGTCGAACGCCTGGTACCAGTCCTCGTCGTCGGTGTCCATGAACGCCCCGCTGGGTGGGCCGCCGGCGCTGGTGACCAGCGTGTCGATGCCGCCGAACTCCTCGACGGTGCGCTCGACGAGGTGCTCGATGTCGGCCTTCTCGGTCAGATCGCCCTGGACGCCGACGACCTCGCCGTCGCCGACGGCGTCGATCTCGTCGACGGCCGCGGCGAGTCGCTCCTCGTCCCGGCCGTTGACGACGACGTTCGCGCCCTCGCGGGCCAGCGCCGTCGCCGACGCCTTGCCGAGGCCGCTGCTCGATGCCGTTACTAGCGCGCTCGTACCGTCGAGTTCGAGATCCATACCGGAACGTTGCTCCGTGAGCCCTTAAACCCGATTCGCTCCGGAAACGTCTGTGGGGTTCTTGTGGACTTTTTCGGCAGGCCTAAACCAGTTCGGATCGACGATCTAGCCATGAGCGACTACGGGCTCGACGACGTAAGCGTCGTGATGGGCAGTTACAACGAGGCCGAAGCGATCGGTCCAGTGCTCGAGGATATCGAGGCGGCGACCGACGGGCAGGCGGAGGTTGTCGTCGTCGACAGCTCCACCGACGGCACCGCCGAGATCGCCCGCGACTACGGCGCGACCGTGATCGAGCAGGAGCCCCAGGGGTACGGCTACGCGGTCTGTAAGGCGCTGCTCTCCGCCACCAACCCCGTGCGGATCACGACCGACTGCGACGGCACCTACCCGATGGAGCGCATCCCGGATTTCCTCGACCTGATCAACGAGGGGTACGACGTGGTCAGCGGCGACCGGCTCTACCACGGCGCCGACACGATGCCGACGCTGAACCGCTTCGGGAACTACGCTTTCGCCGGGCTATCGAGCGTGCTCGCGGGCGACCACATGCACGACGTGACGACGGGGATGCGCGCTTACCACGAGGACGTCATCGAGGCGATCACCTGGACCGAGAACACCGGACTCTCCGCGGAACTGCTGATCCGGCCCACGATGCGGGGCTACGACGTGCGCGAGGAGCCGATCGCCTACGACGAGCGGCTCGGCGAGACCAAACTCGACCCGTTCTCCGGCGGCGCGGAGATCGCCGGCTCGATCCTCCGGGTCTGCGCCCAGGAGCGCAAGCGGCAGTTGACGAGCCTCTTCTGACGCCGCCGAGTCGATCCGGAAGCCGGCGATCTCTCCGTGGCGTGCGGCGACGATAGTGTCGTGAGCGCACCGCTTCGTACGAGGCTCGAACTGCCCCCGTCCGAATCGGAGCCGTCTCGTCGTCGACACAGCCGGTGCCGGTCGGCGCCGCCGCTCGACAGTCCCCCGGAACGCTCCACGCCACAGCCCGCCCCTGACGCTGCGACGTGACTGAATGGAGCCACCGTACGCCATTATGGAAAATACTTTTTACTCTATGTCAGACATACCCGACATACGATGCTGAAGCTACAACGAGATGTTCCGATCGCACTCATCGTGATCGGCATGGGCCTCGCAACTGTCGGCGCCGATCTGGTGTCGTCGGCGGCGCTCGGGGTCGGGCTCGTGCTGGGTGGTTCGGCACTCGCCTGGGGAACGATCCTCGTGATGGGGCTGTTCCTCGACGACAGAGCGTGGGGTCGGCTGCTGAGTGACGAACGCATGAGCCGAATCACCTACCGAGCGGCGGCGGCGGGGTGGATGTCCACGTTGGCCACCCTCGTCACGCTGGCGCGGTTGCTCGACTACGTCGACGCGACGATCGCCACCCAGCACGCGCTGCTGGGGACCGCCGTCGTCGCGCTCGTGGCGTTCGTGGTCGGGCTCGGGTACTACAGCCGGCAGATGTGACCACCCATGGAGAACGATCTCAAAGTCTGGCGGGCCAAAGCCGACGTCACACAGGAGGAGCTCGCGAAGGAACTCGACGTGGCGAGACAGACGATCAACGCGATCGAGCGCGGGCGGTACGACCCCTCGCTGGAGCTCGCGTTCAAGCTCGCACAGTACTTCGACTGTTCGATCGAGGATATCTTCACGTACGAACCAACCGACGACGACTGAATCACGCGACCGACGATGCTATCCACGACCCACACACCGGACGTATCGACCGACGATCGCTCCGCCCTCCGTCCGATCGCCGTCGCCATCGGCCTGGCGCTGGCTGGATTCGGCGCCAACTTCGGGGCCAGCGTCGTCGCCGGGGCGATCGCCGCAGTCGCCGTCGGTCCCGAGGCGGTCCTGAACGACGGTACGCTCCAGTTCGCCCTCGGACTCCCCGGCCAGTTGCTGGTGGTCGGGTTCTCGCTCGGGTACCTCCGCTGGCGGTCCCTCCCCGTCGACGTGACGCTGCCGACGCGCACCGAATCGCTACTGATCGGCGCGAGCGTGGTTGCGTCGGCCGCCGCCGCGTTCGGGCTGACGTTCCTCCGGCGGGCCGTGGCTGACAGCGTGACGTCGACGGTTGGCGGGCTCGTCTCCGCGGACCCAGCACTCGCGCTGATGATGGGCGTCGCGTCGATCCTCCTGATCGCGCCCGCGGAGGAGTTGCTGTTCCGCGGGGCCGTTCAGGGCCGCTTGCGGCAGCGGTTCGGCAGGTGGCCGTCGATCGTGGGAGCGAGCACGCTGTTTGCGGGTTGGCATCTCCTCAACTTCGACGGGTCAGTGGTCGGGACGGCCCTCGCCGCCGGGGTCGTCGGCGCCGTCTCCCTGCTCTGGGGGTATACCTACGAGCGAACCGGCAACTTCGCCGTGCCGGTGCTCACCCACGGACTGTACAACATGACGTTGATGGCGATCACGTACGCGGAACTGACAGCGTAATCACGAACCACACAGACCGTCCAACGATGACTGAGAACTCCCTTCCGACCGTCGACATCGACGCCAGAATAGAGATCGGGCTATCGCTGCTCGCCGTCGTATCGGGTGCCGTCGCCGCGTACTACACGGGTACGACCGGCGATCCACACCCGTTGTTTCTCGTGTGTGCGGGGCTCACGCTGTTCGTCCTGTTTTTCACCGCCGACGGGTAGGGAGAACGCCGGTCACCGAAGGGCTGGTTTCACGTGTCCGGCGGCACAACCGGGGTCCGTGTCCCGCGACCAGATCCGTTCGAGCGCCCTCCTCCTCTTCGTCGGGCTCCTGATCGTTCTTCCGGCCTACGGGCTCTACACCGGCGATTTCGGCGTCACGTGGAGCGCACTGATACTCGGGGGCGCCCTGTTCGTCTGGAAGTGGCGCTGGTGGTGGCTGCCGATCAGGAAGCGCGTTACTCCGTGTCCGGACGACGACTGAGGGCCACTATCCCGACTCGGCGGCGACCGTCGCGTTCGCGAACTGGCCCGGCGGCGACGGCCCAAGCCCCGCAGGCACACAGCGATCCGGGACGGGACAACGCTCGCGGGTCGGGGATAGCGCGCGCACCTCCCCGCCGCTCGTATCGACCGGGAACACGAGCTGGTAGCTGAACCCCGTGCTCGGACCGGTGGCGACGAACACCGTGACTCGGAGCTCGTCGCGGTCCGCGACCGCGAACGTGCCGGCATCGCTGATCCCCGCACCAGCCAACGTCGCCGTGCTCTCGTTCACAGTGAGCGTCAGCCCAAGCGTCCCTGCGCTCCCGTTCCCGGCGGCGTAGGTCTGTCCGGCGTCGCCGCCGGCGCGGATCGACACCGACGCCGCGCTCTCGGGAACGCCGACGGCGGCGTCGAGCCGGACCGACTCGCCCGAGACACGCTCGATCGGCCGGAGTTCGGCAGTCACGGCCTCGCCGTCGACGGGGTTCCACGCCCCGCGCATCACGTACCGCCGGAGGTCGTGGTCGGGGTTCGCGGCGGCCACGTCGAGTTCGTCGTCGTCGCCGAGGGCGTACAGCGACGCGCCGTCGAAGCCGGGGTCGTTCCGGACCGCCTGGAACGGGTGGTTCAGCCACGGCCCGTACACCGGCGGGAGGAGGGTGAGCGTCCGCTCGTCGGTCCCGTTCCCCCCGAGCGCGGCGTTGCCGGCCGAGAGCCCGCCCGCCGCCTCGAACGGCTCGTAGGCGGCTACGAGCTCGTCGCTGGTCGCGGCGTTGTGCTCGATCGGTCGCTCGGCGG
>Ga0207754_100098_pt1 | contig 69450 bp, 79 predicted proteins | sample A23E1SouthBayCA_FD_187728 | JGI IMG/M metagenome (GOLD analysis project Ga0207754, IMG submission 187728) | Aerobic enrichment media microbial communities from Eden Landing Ponds, California, USA - A23 E1 (SPAdes) | ecosystem: Environmental > Aquatic > Marine > Unclassified | place: Emeryville...
TGTGTTCGGGTGTTACTTCCAGCCGACCCCTTCACTGGGGAAGGTCGGAGGGAATTAAATTCCCTTGCCGGGCGCCGTGCCGACCCTAAACAGGGAAGCCTCGGGGCTTGTCCCCGAGGTACTTCACTGGCTGAATCCTTGGTCCCAAAAGATTCGATAGCGCCGTTCACTCGCTTTCGACGGCCGTGCCGACACCGCGCAGCGCGCCCGTCTTCAGCTCTCGCGCCTTCGCTTCGAGCGTCTCGGCGGTCTCGGCGACCGGTTCGTCGCGCTCGTGGCCCTCGGCGACGATGTCGACCAGCGCCGAGCCGACGATGACGCCGTCGGCACCGGCGCGAACGATCCGCTCGGCGTGCTCGCCGGTCTTGATCCCGAAGCCCACCGCCTTCGGGACGTCCCAGTCGCTGATACGCTCGAGCGTCTCGGCTGTCTGGTCGCTCACGTCCTCGCGAGCGCCCGTCACGCCCGTCCGGGCCTGGACGTAGACGTACCCGGAGACGCGCTCGCGCATGCTGTCGAGTCGGTCGTCGGTCGTCGTCGGCGCGACGATGAAGATCAGGTCCAGGCCGAACTCGTCGCAGGCCTCTCTGAGCGGGTCGGCCTCCTCGGCGGGCAGATCGACGACGACGAACCCGGAGATTCCGACTTCAGCGGCGCGTTCGACGAACTTTCGGGGGCCGGCCTCGCTATCCCCGTACTGGAAGATGAGATTGTAGTAGGTCATACAGACGATCGGCACGTCGACGTCGACCTCCTCGACGAACTCGAAGTACCGCTCGGGCGTCATCCCCGCTTGCAGCGCCCGGACGATCGCGCTCTGAATGGTCGAGCCCTCGGCGATGGGCTCCGAGAAGGGCAGGCCGAGTTCGATCACGTCCGCGCCGCCGCGTTCCAGCGCCTCGACGTACTCCAGCGAGGCCTCGTAGGAGGGATCGCCGGCGGCGAGATACGGGACGAAGGCCGGCTCCTCGGAGTCGAAGACCGCGTCGAGACTCATTCGCGGTCACCTCGACTGCTGAGGCGTCCGGCACCCACCTGCTCGAAGACGCTCATATCGGGTGCGACGTCCAGATCTCGTTTTGCAGTCTCTTCGATGACGGTTTCGAGGTCCTTGTCGCCGCGGCCGGAGACGTTGACGATCGTGAGATCGCCCACTCTTTCGGGGTGTTCTTCGAGGAACGCGAACGCATGGGCCGTTTCCAGCGCGGGGATGATCCCCTCGTCCTGGGAGAGCCTGTGGAACGCCTCCAGCGCGGCGTCGTCGTCGACGTTGACCGGCGTCACCCGACCTTCGTCGACCAGATGCGCCAGCTCGGGGCCGACGCCCGAGTAATCGAGTCCGGCTGACACCGAGTGCGATTCCATGATCTGGCCGTCGCCGTCCTGCAGGAGTTTCGTCCGCGCCCCGTGGAGGACACCCTCGTTTCCGGTGGACAGCGACGCCGAGTTCGGCGCGACGCCCTCCTCCTCGTCGACGGTCAGCGAGGACCCTCCCGCTTCCACTGCAAACAGGTCTACGTCCTCGTCGGAAACGAAGTGGTGGAACGCGCCCATCGTGTTCGAGCCGCCGCCCGCACACGCGACGACGGAGTCCGGGAGGCGGCCCGCTTTCGCCTGGATCTGCTCGCGGGCTTCCTCGGAGATGACCGACTGGAAGTCCCGGACCATCGACGGGAACGGGTGCGGACCGACGATCGAGCCGATCACGTAGTGGGTGTCCTCGACGTTGGTCGCCCAGTCGCGCATCGTCTCGGAGATCGCTTCCTTGAGCGTGCCGCGGCCGACGGTGACGGGATTGACCTCCGCGCCGTTGATCCGCATGCGGAAGACGTTGGGTCGCTGGCGGGCGATGTCGGTCTCGCCCATGTAGATCTCGCAGGGCATGTCCAGGTAGGCGGCGGCCATCGCCGTCGCGGTACCGTGCTGTCCCGCGCCGGTCTCGGCGATGATCCGGTCTTTGCCCATGTACTTGGCGAGCAGGACCTGTCCGAGCGCGTTGTTGAGCTTGTGTGCCCCGCCGTGTAGCAGGTCCTCGCGTTTGAGATAGACCTCCGTGTCGTAGCGTTCGCTGAGCCGGTCGGCCCGCTGCAGCGGGATGGGCCGACCGCCGAAGTCCGCCAGTCGCTCGCGGAACTCGTCCATAAACCCGTCCTCGTTGTCGAGAACGTATCGCCGGTAGGCGTCCGCCAGTTCCTCGATCGCCGGCATCAACACTTCGGGGACGTACTGGCCCCCGTACTGTCCGAAACTCCCGTCGGCTGGTTCGTCCGTACTCATAGATTCGTTAGTCGCTCCGTGTTCTTCTGCACGTCGCCGTCCATGATCGCGGATCCGATCAGCAGCGCGTCCGCCCCTGCCGAACGCATCCGCGCGGCGTCCTCGGGCGTTGCGATCCCGCTTTCGGCAATGAGCGTGACGCTCTCGGACCTTCGTCCTGCGTCCCCGCTCGACTGGCCGCCACGGACCAGCCGCCGCGCTTCCGGCGCGACCCGCTCGAACGTCGAGAGGTCGACCGCCAGTTTCGCCAGATCGCGGTTGTTGATCCCGACGATCTCCGCACCGGCCGCGAGCGCCGTCTCGACCTCCGTCTCGGTGTGGGTCTCGACGAGCACCTGAAACCCCCGGTCGTGGGCCGCCTCGATCAGATCCGCGAGGTCATCGGTTCCCTCCTCTTGGAGAAAACGCGCGATCAACAGGACGGCGTCGGCTTCGACGACGTCCAGTTGCGCCTCGTAGAGCAGAAAGTCCTTCCGGAGGACGGGTACGTCGACGGCCGCCCGGACGCGTTCGAGCGTCTCCGGCGAGCCCCCGAAGTGCTCCGGCTCCGTGAGCACCGACAGCGCGGCCGCGCCGCCAGCGACCATCCGCTCGGCGAGCGCGACCGGGTCGTCCGTCCGCTCGCCGTCGGTCGTCGGACTCGTCGGTTTGACCTCGGCGATCACCGGCACCCGCCCGGCGGCCTCGGCGTCCGCGAACGCCGCCGGCAGCGACCGGGCCTCGACCGAGACTCGCCTGTCGGCCCCGCCTCTGTCGCGGGCCGCAGCCAGGATCGACTCGACTTCTGGGGCAATCTCTCCACTACTATCCATTATTGAACACTAATGGACATACTTGGGCATAAGACTTGCGTACTGCTTCTGGTCCAGCTGACTGGTCTACGGACTGCGACAATGCGGCTGGTCCAGTCGTGCACGGGACGGAGATGTACGTTTTTAATCCGGGCGACCTATGCGTACGTATGGATTCGTCTGACTCGCGTGATCGTCTGATCCCGATCGTCATCGGGCTCGTGGTCCTTTTCGCACCCGTGTTGATCCTCGCGCTCACGCTCGAGGTCCTCATTCTCACCGGCGATCTCGTTCTCGGGGAGTTGACGCTGCTGGCGCTGCTCGAACTGTATCTCCTCGATCTGGCGGTCTTCGTCGTTCTCGCGTACGTCATCTACCGACTGACGCTGTGGCTGGTCGAGCACCGCTCGCTCGACTCTCCTGACGAACTCCTGGAATCCGGACTCACTGGAAGCAACGACGATGCCAACGACGAAGAAGACGATCGTTGACTTCCTCCCCGCGCTGAAGCGCGAGGCTTTCTCCTCGATTATCCGTAAACGGATCCGCGAAGTCAATCGTCACTTGAAGGCGCTCGCGACTAAAAGTGGGAAGACCAGCGTCGCCTCGGCCTCGACCAGCGTGTAGTTGGTTTCGTCTTCCTCTTTGATTTTGCCCCAGGAGACCGCCTCGCTGGGCGGTGCGCCGGACAGCGAGCCGTCGCCTTCCATCCCGGTCGAGATGTAGACGACGTAATCCGCCCCGCCGCGGAAGAGGTTCGTCATGATCGCGTGGTGTTTCGGCAGCCCCGCGCCGACGGCGATCAGGCCGGTCGTGTCGGCCAGCAGGCCGTCCTCGATGAGCGAGTCGTAGTCGTCGAGAATCTCGATGCCGACCTCCGAATCGTAGGCCTGCCGATAGTAGTACAGGAAGTTGCCGACCTCGGCGTCGGTCAGCGCCGGGCAGTAGACGGGCACGTCGTTGTCCGCGGCCTGTTTGAGCACCGAGTCCTCGTCCTCTAAGGTCTCGCCCAGTTCGCGTGCGAACGCCGTCGGGGTCCGGATCTTCTCCTCGGCGAAGAAATCGTCGAAGAAGTCATAGAGGTACTCCTCAAGCCAGACGTATCGATCGGAGGGCACGAAGAGGTTGCCGAGGCGGTTGATCCCCTGCTCGCGCAGCTCGGCCTCGTCTGCCTCCCACTCGCCCATCTTGAACGGCTTGGCCGTCTTGATGACGTCCTCGGTCAGCGATCCGGAGGTCGTGATGACGACGTCGACGTACCCCTCGCGGATCAGGTACGCGACGGCCTCGCGCAGTCCCGAGGAGATGATATTGGAGGTGAACGTGAGATAGACCTTCGCATCCTGTTCCTGCATACGTTCGGCGATGTCGATCGCTTCGGCCAGCTGTGTCGCCTGAAAGCCCGTCGTCGCGTAGGAGTCCATCAGTTCCTCGAAGTCGAACTCCCCGCGGAAGTCATAGCCACGAACGTCCGGGGTGTCGAGTTCCTCGTCGCTCCCGGGGACGACGTTGTCGCGTGTCTCGTCGGCGTCCATGCAAGCGTCTACTCCAGGGAGCGGTTTGAATACCTCGAAATCGATCCGACAGTCTACAACTCAATCGAGCGCGTGTCGGGGGACGATGTGCGGGTCGCCGTCGGGGTCGTGGCGGACGGAGGCGTCGACGTCGAAGACGTCCGCGAGCAACTGTTCGGTGACGACCTCCTCCGGCGGTCCCCAGTCGTAGACAGCTCCGTCCTCAAGAGCGACGAGATACTCCGCGAACCGCGTCGCCTGCTGGAGGTCGTGGAGCACGACACACACCGTCACGTCCCGCTCGTCGTTCAGCGTCCGGATGACCTCCATGACGCGAAGCTGGTGGTGGAGGTCCAGATACGTCGTCGGCTCGTCCAGCAGGAGAACGTCCGTGTCCTGTGCGAGCGCCATCGCGATGAACGCGAGTTGTTTTTGCCCGCCGGATAGCTCCGCGAGCGCGGTCTCCCGGAGGTGGTCGATGCCGGCGAGGTCGATCGCGCGGTCGATCGCCGCGTAGTCGTCTTCCGAGAGTGGATCGAGGAAGCCACGGTGTGGATAGCGGCCGTGGGTCACGAGGTCGGCAACCGTCAGCCCGCCCGGCGCGTCGTTCTCCTGGTCCAGCAGCCCGAGTTCGCGAGCGAGATCCGACACGGACCGCTCGTGGACGTCGCGGCCGTGCAACAGGACGGTCCCCGATTCCGGGCTCAGCTCGGCGGAGAGCCCCTTCAGGAGCGTCGACTTGCCGGAGCCGTTCGGCCCGACGAGCGCGGTGACTCTGCCGTCCGGGATGACGAGGTGTTCGCAGTCGACGACGATCTCGTCGCCGTAACCGAGTTCGATATCCGACGCCAGCAGGGCGGCGTCTTCGATCGGTTCGGGGTCAGTCTCGTCTGGCGTCTGTGCTTCGGCCGTCGAGAGGAGTGGAATGTCCGGCATGGTCAAAACTCCGTGAACGAGTCGGTCCGGCGCAACAACAGCAGGAAGTACGGGCCACCGAGCAGGCCGGTCACGACGCCGACCGGGACCTGGGTGCCGGGCAGTGCAAGCCGTGCGAAGACGTCGGCGACGACGACCAGGGCCGGGCCCGCGAACAGACACCCGGCCATCAGCTGGCGGTAGTCGCTGCCAACGAACGTGCGGACGACGTGTGGCACGACGAGGCCGACGAACCCGACCAGCCCGGCGACCGCGACGGCGGCCGACGCGGCGACGATGGCGAGTGCGGACAGTCCGAACCGCATGTGCTCGACGCGCATCCCGAGCGAGCGTGCGGCGCGTTCGCCCAGCAGGAGCACGTCGAGCTGGCGGGCGCTGACCAGCGCGGCGGGCACGATCAGTAGCGTCGGTACTGCCACGATCCGGGCCTCGGGCCAGCCGACGCCGGTCAGCGAGCCGGCGAGCCACGCCACGGCCGTGCGCATCACGCCGTTGCTGTCGATGAAGTAGAACAGCCCGGTCTGGAGGCTGTTGAAGATCGTCCCCACGACGACGCCGGCGAGGACCAGTCGGACCGGAGTTGTACCGCCGCGCCACGCCACGGCATAGACCAGCAGGAACGCGGCGGTTCCACCGATCACGGCGGCCAGCGGGAGCAGGTACGCACCGAGCGAGAACAGCAGTGTGAACACGACGGCGACGCCCGCCCCCGAAGAGACCCCCAGGATGTACGGACTCGCGAGTTCGTTCCTGGTGATCGCCTGGAAGACGGCACCGGACACCGCGAGGTTGAGCCCGACGAACGCGGCGACGAGGACGCGGGGCAGCCGGCTGGTCCAGACGATGATCGTCGGGTTCGACAGCACGCCGAGATCGGCCGATAGACCCAGCGTCGCTGCGCCGCGTTCCCCGAGGACGAGCGTCGCGAGTACGTCGGGATCAGTCCAGACGGCCCGATCGAGCAGCGCGCGGACGGCTGTCTCCAGCGGCATCTCGTACGCGCCATATCTGACCTGTACGAGGCCGGCGATGACCGTCAGCAGAATGCTCGTCCCGATGATGCCGGCGAGCGTGGCGTCGAGATCGGGCGCGAGCGCGTCGTGAACGCGGCGTCGTCGTGACATAGATCAGGCGTCGCCGGACGTGACGATCGAAGCCAGTTCCTCGCGGTCGAACAGTTCGCCCTCGAAGGCGTCGGGATAGAGTGCGGTCGCGAACCGCTCGGTCGTGAACAGGTGCTGGAGCGGTCCCATGTACAGCGGCCCGCCGCGGAACACGTCGCCGTTCTCGACGGCAGTGATTCGGCTGGCGGTTTCGTGATCCTGCATGAACGAGACGACCGTCTCCTCGAACTCCGAACGGGTCTTGTCCTCGTGGCCGCGCACGAACAGCACCTCGGGGTCGAGGTCGAACAACGTCTCGTAGTCGACCTTCGATCGGCTTCCGGTCGAGAGGGCGTCGACGTCGGAATTCGCGATCGCGTCGCGGACGTTCAGATCGCGGAACGGCTTCTTGTTCGTCCCGTCTCCACTGAGATAATACGGTGAGAACGATGTCGGCTGGTCGCCGCCGCCCCAGACGAGCGCGGCGCGCGGCCCGTCCGCGGGTACGTCCGCCTCGATCCGCTCGATGAAGTTGTCGTGGAATGACCGGATCGCATCGTAGCGGTCCTGCCGTTGGACGACCTGCGCGACTTTCTCGAAGGCCTCGTACAGGGTGTAATACTCGTAGTCGTGCCAGGCGTCGGTGCGCCGGAAGATCGTGTTGCCCAGAAACGGCCCGGCCCGATCGGTGACGAACTCGACGTCCGAATCGTCCATCCCGAAGACGTTCGTCAGCCAGTTGGGGTCCATCAGGTGGAGATCGGCGCCGATCGAGAGGAACGTCTCGCGCGTGAGGCCGGCGTCGACGAGGTTCGTCAGTTCTGCGGTGTTCATCTCGACGCCGTCAAGCTCGTCGTAGTGGTCGGTGTGGTAGCGACCGGCGTTGCCGATGGCGGTGATGGCATCCCCGTGCCCGAGCGCGACCAGCATATCGGCGTATCCGGACATGTAGACGGCTATCTCCTCCGGAACAGTGTCGAACGTGACCTCGCCGACGGGCGCCATCGACACGCTATACGGCGCTGCTGTCCCCGTCGGCGACGTCTCGCCGCTATCGCCCGGACTGGCACAGCCCGCGACCGTACCTGTTAGCGCCACTATACTGCCCGATTTGAGGAACCTTCGTCGCTGCATACTCGATTAGGCTGGCCTAAAACATAAAAGCCCGTCGGTGTTTTCGGAAAGCCTAAAATCCTATCGAATAACCACGATAGACCACAGAGCGGAGGGTCCGGGCGTGCGCGGAAGCCGCGGCGCGACACGGGAACCGTCCGGTCGTTGTTTCGAGGACAACCGTTAGGTAACTCCCCGACAAGCAGAGGGATATGACCGACGCCGAGACGCTCGCCCAGCGCGTCAAAGCGGGCGACCTCCGACTGTACGCACTCGAAGACCACGCCGACGCCGACACGGCGGCCGCGGCCCGCCGGCACCTCCTCGCCGAGGAACTCGACGTCGATCTGGAGACGGTCGGGGACTACTCGTTTCCGGCCGACAGTGCCGAGTCCAACGTCGAGAACCTGATTGGGGCGGCCCAGATCCCGCTGGGCGTCGCCGGCCCGCTCCCCGTCGACGGCGAGGCCGCGGACGGTTCCGTCTATCTCCCGCTGGCCACGACAGAGGGAGCCCTGGTTGCGAGCGTCAACCGCGGTGCGGGTGCGATCCGGGCCGCGGGCGGCGCGAGCACAACTGTCCTCGAACGCGGGATGACCCGCGCGCCGGTGTTCGAGGTCGGCGACATCCACGAGGCTGCGGCGGTCGCCGACTGGGTGCGGGCCAGTCTCGACCGACTCGCAACGGCGGCCGAAACGACGACCAACCACGGCGAGTTGCGCGAGGCGACCCCCTACGTCGTCGGTGACAGCGTCTTCGTCCGGTTCGTCTACGACACCAAGGACGCGATGGGCATGAACATGGCCACGATCGCGACCCGCGAGGCCGCCGACGTGATCGAATCGGAAACGCCAGCGTCGCTGGTAGCGGTCTCTGGCAACCTCTGTACTGACAAGAAACCGGCCGGGATCAACGCTATCGAGGGACGGGGCCGGTCGGTTGCCGCCGACGTCTTCCTGCCCACCGAGGTTCTCGAGGACCGTCTCGGGACGACCGCCGGGGCCGTCGCCGAGGTCAACACGCGCAAGAACCTGATCGGTAGCGCCAGGGCCGCCAGCCTGGGGTTCAACGCTCACGCCGCCAACGTCGTCGGCGCGGCCTTTCTCGCGCTCGGCCAGGACGTCGCCCAGGTCGTCGAGGGCGCACACGCCATCACGAGCGTCGAAGCCCGTAAAGACGGCCTGTACGCCTCCGTCACTCTGCCGGCGCTGGCGGTCGGCACCGTCGGTGGCGGCACGGGTCTCCCCACTCAGTCCGAAGCGCTCGAAATCCTTGGACTCGCTGGCGGTGGCAATCCGCCGGGATCCAGCGGTGACGCGCTCGCCGAAGTGCTCGCAGCGGGTGCGCTGGCGGGCGAACTGTCGCTACTCGGTGCGCTCGCCGGCCGCCATCTCGCGAGTGCGCACGCCGAACACGGTCGGTGATTCGTCTGTTTTGTTCGTCACTCGCGACTCCTGGACCCCGTTCACGCTTCGGACAGACCGAAACTCTCGGCCGCGAGGACCGCCCCGCCGAGCCCCAGCCCGATCACAGCGGTAACAGCGCGGAAGTCCACCCCCTTCAGGGGTGGGAGGAAGCGCGTAAGCCACACTACCCACCCACCAATAATCTGCATTGTTGACTCTCCCACGCTATTCAAAAATATTAATAAAGAGTAGCTACTACTTTGATACATATGGCGTGGGAGGTAACTCGAACCGTGCGGGTTCGCCTTGAGGTGCCTGACAACCGCAAGAGTGACCTCCACGCCACCAACGACAAGTTCCAGTACTGCGCGAACCGCACGGCAGACTGGGCGTGGCGCTACCCTGAGGAAGACTGCGTAACTAGCAAAAGCGAAGCTGAAAACGCAATCTACGACGACCTTCGGGAAGAAACCGACTACCTGCACGCGAATCTCGTGCAGAAAGCCATCAAACGCGCCACCAAAGACGTTGGAAACTGCGTTGACCGGCTTGCAGACTCCGACAACACCAGCAAGCCCGAATACGACACGTTCAGTATCGTCTACGACAAGCGAGCCGCCACGTACTACCGTGACAAAGTAAGTCTCGCCACGGTCAACGGCAGAGTCGAATGCGACTACGACCTGCCCGCCAACCCCGAAGGGACGCCGCACGGCAAGTACCTGTTGAACGAAGACTACTCGTTCTCAACGAGTACTGTCCACTATGACAGCGAAGACGATGAGTTTTACCTCCACGCGGCAATGGAACGAGATATAGACGCGAGTAGTCCTGAGAAAGCCGAGGATTCGAGAGTCCTTGGCGTGGACTGCAACGTTGACGACCACATCGCCGTGACCTCAACAGGCAAGTTCGTCGGTAACGCTGATTTCCTCAACCACCAGCGCCGGGAGTTCGAGAAACGCCGCGCCAGTCTCCAACAGACTGGGACGGAAGAAGCCCACTGGACGTTCCAGCGTATCGGTGACAAGTTCGGACGGTGGAGTGAAGACTATCTTCACCAGTGTTCAAAGGAACTGGTTGCTGAAGCCCAACGACACGGCTGTACGCATATCGCGTTCGAGGACTTAGAACAGATACGAGAGCGTATCAGTGACGGCAAGAAGTTTCAGCAGTGGGCGTTCAACGAACTCCAAACACAGACCGGGTACAAAGCAGAGTCCGTTGGGATTGTAGTCGAAAAGGTAGAGCCGAAGTACACGAGTCAGCAGTGTTCGAAGTGTGGCTGTACGCTCGAAGAGAATCGTGACGGCCAAGACTTCGAGTGTCTTGACTGTGGGTACTCGGTGAACGCAGATTATAACGCGGCGAAGAATATTGCGCGGAAGTTAGCAGTGAAACTCCGGCAGGGGCAGAAGTCCCCTGCTGGAGGGGCGTTCTGTCAGTACGCCCTCAAGCTGGGGGTGATGACGGTGAACGCTACTGAAGTGGCGTCCGACGCCCCTGTTCGGCAGAACGAGAGTCCACCAGCAAGCCCACCCCTTTAGGGGTGGGTCACTGACACCGGCCACGAACGGGACGATCGACGGCGTCACCAGAAAAGAGAGTCCGAAGACGATCGCTCCGGCACCGGCGACTACCTCCCCCAGGCCGCGGGTGCGCGCGCCGATCCGGAGATGGCCGACCCCGACTGCGCTGAAGCCCGCACCGAACAACCCCATCGCGACGACGCTCAGGTCGACGCCGGCGAGGGTGAGCGGTCCGAACCGCCCGGCCGTGACGATGAGGGCCCGGCCAGCACGCCGACGAGACTGCTCGCCAGATCGAGCCGGAGACGCGTTTGCTCCGTCATGAGTCGGATTCCTCGCCCGGCTGTTCGTCGGACTCGAAGGCGCCGGTCACGAGTGCGAGCTGATAGGTTCCGCTCACCAGCAGTGCGACTGCGGCTCCGGCGACGAAGGCAAGACTCGGACTCCCCCGCGGGGCCAGCAGCGCGAGCACGACCGCAGTCCCCGAGACGAGGTGTGCGACGCCGCGTTTCGGCATGCCGAGCGCGACGTTGTCGTACAGGCCGACGACGCCGAACGCGAGCGCGACGGTTGCGAGCGCGACGACCGTGAGCCCCTGTCCGAGCAGCTCGGTCCCGTCAGTCGCGGCCACGACGACCAGCACCAGCCCGAGGAGGAACCCGACCACGCCGGCACCGATCCCGAGGACGAAATCGCGTCCGTCTGCCGAAAGGGAAGCGGCCATTGTCGGCTGTTCACGCCCGATACATTTGAAGCTTGATGGACGACTTCGGTCCACACAGCGCACGCCGGGCCGGCTCACGGAGCGGTCCCTGCCCCGTTTGTGGTGCTCCGTCACAGCCGACGGTAGACGCCGTCCGATTCCGTGATCTCGCCCGCGCGACGGAGCTTCTCCAGCGCCTGTTCCGTGTACGACTCGGGGACGCCTCGCTCTCGCGCGTAGGCGGCGATGGCTTCGGCGGTCGGCTCCCCGAGTTCGGCCAGCGCGTCCGTGACGATCTCCTTCCGGCTGCGTGATCCCCCTTCCCCGCGCTCGGCGCGATCGCCAGCCTGTGCGGCCGCGTCCGGGTCGACCCCCGCGGCTTCGAGATACGTCTCGTCGTCGACGCCCGCTTCCTCGAGTCGCTCGCCCATACTCGCAAAATCCGCCAGCTCGGCGAACGCCTCGTCCATGTCCTGGCGCTTCGCCAGCATCGCCGCCCGCACCTGCTTGGCGTGATCGGGGTCCTCAGTCGTGACGAACTGCTTGAGCCGATCGAAGCGCCGCCGTGCGCCACACTGAGGACACTGTGTCGTCTCCGGCCGCCCCTCGAGGACCCACAGCGCGCTGCAATCGCTGCATCCGACGACCGCGTACATACCTGGGACTACGTGCCGGGCCACAAGAACGTGCCGTCCGGCGGCGAAGATTTTTGTCGGTCGACAGAGATATGCTTGCTGTGATCCGTTCAGGGCCGATCCACGATCGGTCAGTCCATCGCCGCCAGCTATCCGGCCTTTCGGGATCCCGGCACGGGCTCTCTGTCCACGACGGCAGCAGATACTCACGGCGACCGGGGTGGGTCTAGCGTGGCGGCCACCTTCTACGTGCTTGCGGTGCTGGCGACGCTGTCCGGGCTCGGCATGGCGTGGGCGCTCGGGGCAAACAGCAACTCCCCGCCTTTCGCCCCCGCGATCGGTGCCAACGCCATCTCGACGATGCGGGCGGCGTTCGTCATCGGCATCCTCGCGGCGCTCGGGGCGGTCACGCAGGGTGGTGCGATCTCCGAGACCGTCGGGGCCGATTTGACCATTGGCGCACAAATCACCCCACTTGCCGCGACCGCCGGTCTATTGACCGCGGCAGGGTTTATGACCTTTGGCGTCTACACCGGCTATCCCGTGCCGGCGGCGTTCGCGACGACGGGCGCGATGGTCGGCGTTGGGCTGTCGCTCGGCGGCGATCCAGCGTTCGGGACTTACCGGCGGCTCGGACAGTTCTGGCTGCTCGTCCCGCCAGTCTCTGGGGGGATGGCCTACGGCACTGCGACGCTGCTGCGCCGGGACGACATCCCCGAGACGGTCGGGGTGCCGCTGCTGGCGGCGGTCGTGTTCGGCATCGTCGCGAACGTCCAGCTCGGCGTGATCCCGTCACCGCCCGGTACGGACCAGAACTCGCTGGCCGGGTTCGCCTCGATGCTCGTCGAGTTGCCGACCGTCGGTGGCGTCGGCCCGATGGAACTTCTCGTGACGGCCGCGTTCGCAGTCGGGGCCTTCCTGGTGATCCGCCGTCGGACCCAGCGGTCCGCCGAACGGGGGATCCGGACGTTCCTGGTCGTTCTTGGGGGCATCGTCGCCTTCTCCAGCGGCGGCAGTCAGGTCGGGCTCGCCACCGGGCCACTGCAGGCACTGTTCGTTGAGGACCTCGGTCTCGACGTGATCGTCCTGCTGTCCCTCGGTGCGGTCGGGATCCTCGCGGGCGCGTGGATGGGATCGCCACGACTCCTGCAGGCCACCTCCCGCGAGTACGCACAGCTCGGGGCCCGGCGGTCGATCGCGGCGCTGGTCCCCGGTTTCATCATCGCACAGGTCGCGATCGCGCTGGGGATCCCGATCTCGTTCAACAACATCATCATCTCGGGCGTGATCGGCGGCGGACTCGCCGCCGGCTCGGCGGGCGTCTCCCGGCGGAAGATCGGCGTGACCGTCGCTTTCTGGCTGATCACGCTCTCGATGTCGGTCGCGATCGGCTACGGACTCTACGCCGCCTTCTCGACAGCGCTCGGGATCGCCTGAGTCCGCTCGGTGCGTCCCGTCGGTCACCGCACGACCGTCACCGTCACCGGAGCCTCGCCGACGACCGCCGTCGTCACGGTCCCGAGCAGGCGTCGGGCGAGCCGGCCCCGATCGCCGCCGTGGCTCCCGATCACCACGTGATCGACGTCGTGTTCGTCGACGAACGAGAGGATCGCTTCGGCCGGGTCGCCGACCTCGACGACCGTTTCGACTGTTCGATCGTCGTCCTGGTCGGTGCTCACTCTCTCGACGATCTGTTCGGTGCGTTCGCGTGCACTCTGGCGACGCTCCTCGTCGGCTCCGACGATCCCGCCCTCGCTCATCGAACCGTCGATCGGCGTGACGACGTTCAGTACCGTGACCCGACACTCGAAGGTCTCCAGTGCGTGTGCCAGCGCGTCCTCGGCGAGCGGCGAGCCGTCGAGCGCGACCAGCACGTTGGACGGTGCCATACAGAACGGTCTTTCCCCAGACCCATTAGCTCCGGGGCTGGGACTTCGGCCCCCACTCCGATCCCATTTCGGCTATCTCGGCGGCTTCTGACCGAATATCCGAGAGGTGCCACACGATGTCGGTCAGCGTGATGATCCCCAGCAGCTCGACCCCGTCCATCACGGGCACTTTCTTGACGCCCTCCCTGGCCATTCGCCTGGAGACGTGCTGGATCGTCTCCTCTGGCGACGCGGTGATGACGGCTCCGTGTGAGAGTTCGCCTGCCCCGATCTCCGAGAGCGGCCGGTCGGTCCGATAGGCCGCCCGCAAGGCGTCGGTCTCCGTGATGATCCCCGTCGGATTTCCCTCCTCGCTGACGAGGATCACCGACCCGACGCCGTGTTCGAGTAACTTCCCAACCGCCGCCCGGAGCGTCCCGCTCTCGTCGCAGGTGACCACGTCGGTCGTCATCAGCTCCTCGACGAGCATGACAGAATATAGCACGCTTCGGAACAAAAGACTACCCGTCCGTCGGCCCGACGCTCGAACCGCCGGCCATCTCGTCTGGATCCGTCGAGCCGTCCGCTATTGGGCCGCTGTGCTCGCGCCGGTGGCGGTATTCGACGATCGCTTCCTGCAGATCGTCGGCCAGCGCTCCCCGGAGCCGATCGGCCGCCCGCACGTCGATGTCGACGGCCTTCGCGTCGTCGCCGACGAGGCTGTAGGTGCCGGCGGTGTCGACGACCAGCGTCGCCAGGTCCCGGCGGCGCTGGAAGACCGTCTCGGCTGTGACGAGCGTCTGGATCCGGTAGATCGGGACGATCGTGATCCGGCGCGACCAGAACCCGTTTCGCGTGATGACGTAGTCCTCTTCGAGTCGGTAGCCGCGGTTGCGCCACTTGAGGTGTGCCGCCGGGGGGATGAGGACGACGCCTCCGAGCAACCAGTACCAGGGGGCGGACAGCGACGTGAGCTGGACGACCGCGTACGCGGCCGCGACCAGCACGGCCAGGACGATCCCGTAGCGGGCCGCGTAGCGCTCCCGGGCACGCTTTGGCGGTCGCTCGAAGTCGAGCCCCTCGAAGTCCTCGATCCGCCCGGCCAGCTCGATCGCGTGTGCCCGCTGTGCGATGGGAATCGCCGACTGGGAGCCGGATCCGCCCTGGCTGCCCCCGGCGTAGCCGGCCGTCTCGATCGAGAGGCTGGCGTAGCCGAGTCGACGCGCGATGACGTTCTCGGTGAGCGTGATCGTCTGCACCTTGTTCTTGGGGATCGAGCCGCTGAACCGCTGGAGCAGTCCCCGCTCGTAGCGGTACTCTTCTCCCTGATCGGTGAGGACAAACCCATAATACCGAGTCATGGCGATCGCGGCGCTGACCACCGCCGAAGCGACGACGAGCCCGACCAGCCCGACAACGAGGACGGCGACGCTCGCCGTCGCGGGTGCAAACTCCGTGAACACCGACGGGCCGACGATCGACGCCGGCACGGCGAGAATCGACAGCAATCGCAGGTCCATCGAGACGATTCCGAGGACGACCAGCTCGCGGCCGTCCAGCTCGAACAGCGTCTCGCCCCTGTCTTTCGTGTCTTGTTCCGGCACCTCGCTCTCGCCGCGCTTGTGGCGGCTGACCTCTTCCTGGATGTGTTCTGCGTCCGTCCGGCCGACGTATCGCAGCCGCGCCTCGGTCTGGCCGCCGCCGGCGGTCTCTAGGCGGACCTCCGCGATATCCAGCGCGCGCTGGATCACGTTCTGGCGGATGTCGACGTTCTGGATCCGCCCGTAGGGGATCTCCCTGGCCCGTCGCGAGATCACGCCGGAGTCGATATCGAAAGTGTCCGGAGTCAGTCGGTACTCGAAGCGCTGGTAGTACGCCAGTTGCCAGCCCAGCGAGAGCCCGATCCCGAGGAGCACGAGCACGCCGAACACGGCGACCCCTTCGACGCCACCGATCGATCCGGCCCCCGCGATGCCAAAGATCGCGATCCCGACGACCAGCTGCAGCCCGCCTTCGACTGCCCGGTACGGAACCGAGAGTGGATCGAGTTGCATGTTAGACGGCGTCCTCTCCCTCGGATTCGATCGCCAGTGCTTTCAGCCGCGTCTGGAGGTCGTCTGCTTCCAATGGTCTGATCCCCGGGATCGTCACGTCGGCCCCGCGCGAGCCGGCCGTGTAGACGACCAGCGACGAGAGCCCCATCGCCCGTTCGATCGGGCCGCGACTCGTGTCGATGTGCTGGACGCGAACGTAGGGGACGACCGTCCGAACGCGCGTGATCACGCCGCGATCGAGAAACAGCGAGTCCTCGCGGACCTCGTAGGACCAGGATCGATACAGCAACAGCGCGTGGGCGGTTCCGAGGGCAGTCGCCACCACGAACACGGCCGGACCGATCCACGGCTGCTCGGGCGCGAGTGCCCCTGCCACGGCGGCCGAGATTCCACCCAGCACGAGCGCGACGATGACTGCACGGCCGACCCACAGCCACCGCACCCGCGGATCTAGCGTCCGAGTGTCGGTCGTATACGCCCCGGGATCGGATCCGTTCCCCTCTTCCGACGGGTCTGTCCCCTCCGATGACTCTTCGTCAGTCAGTTCGTCTGCCCCCACTGACGTGTCGGCTGACTCGTCCATCGTCGGTTGATGCGTCCGTCTCCGGCTTATAGCCTGTGCTCGACCCGTCGGATTCGACCGGCCGTGACTGCCTCCCCGGGCGCGTAATGCACGAGCGGCTCGCCTGACGGACGGTCGAATCCCGAAGCCGAGAAGAGTGTGTTCTCCCGAATCGTCAGATCCGCCGGCGCGATCGCCCACGGATCGTGCGCGATCGTGCCTTCGAAGAGGGTCCCGCTCGCGACGAAAAACCGGTAGTTCTCGACTAGGAACGCCGCCGTCGACCCGGGCTCGGCCGGGCTGGCCGGCCCCCGTGGCTCGATTGTCGCGTCGAAGGCCGCTGGCTCGACGCCGTCGTGGGTCCGGTAGCTGCGAAAGCGAATCCCCTCCTCGCTCTCGGTGACCTGCATCTCCGCCCGGTAGTACGGCAGCCGGAAGAGCCGCCGGGCGATCGCGACGCTCAACGAGTCGTCGGCGTCGAGATTGTAGAAGTAGACACCGGAATCGTCGCCGTGGCGGACGTACGTCCGGAGGTTCAGCTCCGGGAACGACCGGCCGATCGGCGAGAATCGCGGCCGGATGTCCTCCATGACGAATCCGACGACGCTCAGCCAGGCCCGTCCGTCCGGACCGGTATCGACAGCGAGGGCGTCCGGCAGCGTCGGCGCGATCACGTCTGGATCGATCGGCCAGTGTGCGAAGACGGCATCCCGCCAGCGCATCGACAACAGGGCGGTGTGATCGGGATTCGGCATACTCCCCGTAGGGTCTCGACCGGCTTGTACGGTCGGATCAGGTACCGTTCGGCTCGCTCGGGGAGGGTCGTGAACCGCCAGGAAAGCGGCTGAAAGCGACGGGTGGGTCGCTTCCAAAGGTCTTTGCCTTTCCCGCCGCTAGGATGATCCGATGCAGGAAGCCGGGGCGATCCGGGCGGCCGCGCTTGAGGCCGTCGAGGATGTCGACCCACACGTCGTCTACGAGCGCATCGAGGCGCTACTCGATCAGGAGCCGATGGCTCCCGGTGTCTTCACGGTCGCGTGTGCGAGCGCGATCCTCGAACGATCCGGCAGGACGATCGACGACCTCGCCGCCGAGGACGCGCTCGCCGAACGGGCAGCCGGCGTGCAGCTCATCTATTCCGGGCTCAGCCGGACGCGCGCGCTCGCGTCCGATCCGCCGTGGACGCGCGGTGACGCCGAACGCGGCAATCTCGACGTGCTCGTCGCCGATATCCTCGTCGCCCGGGGATTCTATCTCCTGGCCCGGACCGAAGCCAGCGACGAGGCCGTCGCGGTCGTTCGGGCGTTCGGACGCGATCAGACGATCGCACACGAAACCGACGACGCGATCTCGCACGATCTCGAACGGGACGTCTTCGAGTTGGCCGCTGTCGCGGGTGCGACCGCCGCCGGAACGACCCCCTCCCCGCAGCTCCGGGAGTTCGCGACCGATCTCGGCCGCGACGGCGCCAGGACGCTCCCGGGGACGCTCGAGGAGCAGCTCACGGCCGTCATCAGCGTCGATTCCAGCGGGACCGACGGCGTCCGGACCTCCGCCGATCACTGATTGCCCACCGTTTTCGCTGCGGTCGAATCGAAACGCCTAAAGACAACTCGGGGTAACCAACAGGTGCGCGCCTGGGTAGCTTAGCGGTAAAGCGCGTCCTTGGTAAGGACGAGAGCCCGGGTTCAAATCCCGGCCTAGGCTTCATTTTCTTTCACGCTTCGCGGTCGTATTGCGCCCGCCACGCGATAACGGTGGATCGGTCCGCAAGACGCTGCAACTATTCAGCTAATCGTCCATCCCCGCCTGACGTACGACGGTGCTGTCTGGACAGATTTATGTGCTCCCTAGATAATACCATGGTATGCCTGAAGGAGTCTTATCCGAAGACGATACAGCACGCAACAGGGCAGCAACCGATACCGAGCGGACGCTCGTCGTCGGACAGGAGCGCCCGATCAGAATCAGCACCGGTCACCGGATTCGCCATCACTCGGGGAAGTGCTCACGCCCCCACGGACACAACTACGAGTTCGTCGTCGAGGTCACCGGCGAACTCACCGAACAGGGCTGGGTCGTGGACAAAGGAGATATTACTACAGTATTATACGAGTGGGACCACCGCTTCTTGCTGGAACAGGGCGACCCGCTGATCGATGCCTTCGAACAGAGCGGCGACGGTGACGCTGTCGTCGTTCTGGAACAGCCACCGACAGCCGAGGTTATGAGCCTCAAGCTGGAGGAGAAGATGCTCGAAGCGTTCCCGGACACCGTCTCTGACGTCTCAGTACAGGTCTGTGAGACGAACGAGCTCTGTGCGTCCTACTGATGCCCGTCAACGCCGACAGCGACGCCTTCGAGGCTGATCGCCCCGAGTCCGACACCGCGTTGCCGATCAACGAGCTGTTCTACTCTCTGCAGGGCGAAGGCAAGCTCTCGGGCGTCCCGACGGTGTTCGTCCGCACCAGCGGCTGCAACCTGCGCTGCTGGTTCTGCGATTCCTATCACACCTCCTGGGAGCCCACCCACGCCTGGATGGACGTCGAGGACATCCTTGACGAAATCGCGAGCTATGACGCCGAACACGTCGTGCTGACCGGCGGCGAGCCGATGATCCACGACGAGGCCGTCGAGCTGTTGAACCGACTCGGCGACCGTGGCTACCACACGACCGTCGAGACCAACGGCACGATCTACCGCGACGCCCACATCGACCTCGCGAGTATCAGCCCGAAACTCCAGAGTAGCACCCCAACCGCCGACCGCGATCCCACGGGCGACGGCGACTGGGCCGATCGACACGAGCAACAGCGGATCGATATCGACGCGCTCGCGGCATTGGTCGACGGGTATCCGAGCCAGCTCAAGTTCGTCGTGACCGACCGCGAGGACATGACCGAGATCGAAACGCTCCTTTCGCGGATCCGTGGGGCAGCAACGGCCGCGGTCCCCGCTGAGGACGTGTTGCTGATGCCCGAAGGCACGACGCGAGACGAGCTGGATCGCACGCGAACCGCCGTCGCCGATCTGGCGATGGAGTACGGCTACCGCTACACCCCGCGGCTCCACGTCGATCTGTGGAACGACGCGCCCGGAACCTAACGAATCACCTATGAGTGACGACACCCAACTCGACGACCGTTCGACGGACGAATCGCTTCCCGTGCAGACCGATCCCACTTCCGGAATCGACCACGAGAAGGCCCAGCGCGGCGTCAAACTCGTCCTCGAAGCCATCGGCGAGGACCCGGATCGGCCCGGACTCACCGACACCTGGCAGCGCCGCATCCCCGAGATGCTCGCAACGCTGAGCGAAGGCGACCGGCAGGCGGCCAAACCCACGATGCGGACCTTCGAGGCGACCAGTCAGGATCTCGTCGTGAAAACCGGTATTCCTGTTTACAGCCTCTGTGAGCACCACATGCTGCCGTATCACGGGACCGCTCACATCGCCTACCGGCCGGACGGCGACGTGGTCGGCCTCTCGAAACTGATCCGATACGTGCGCTGGCAGTCCCGGCGCCTGACGATGCAAGAAGAGCTGACACAGGACATCGCTCACGGGCTGGCCGAGGAACTCGATGCGGAAGCCGTCCTGGTGGAGATATCGGCGACACATATGTGCGAGGCGATGCGCGGCATCGAGACGGAGACGACCACCACGACCCGGGCGACCATCGGCGACCCGACCAGCGGCGAGCGACAGCGGTTCCAGGACGCGATCGCGCGGACGGACGGTGAGACGCGATGACCGAACACGACCGCGCCGTCGTCCTGGTCTCCGGCGGGATGGACAGCGCCACGGCCGTCTACGAGGCCATCGAGAGGGGCTACGACCCCTACTTCCTGCACACCTCCTACGGCCAAAACACCGAATCCACGGAACTAGCGTCTGCGAAGGCACTGGCCGAGGAGGTCGAAGCCGCCGACTTCCTGCACGTCGAGACGGAGCATCTCGCGGCGATCGGCGCCTCCAGCCTCACCGACGACGGGATGGACGTCGAAGACGCCGATCTCGACAGCGACGAGATCCCCAGTTCTTACGTCCCGTTCCGGAACGCTAACCTCCTCGCCATGGCCGTCTCGTATGCGGAGGCAAACGACTGTTCGGCCATTTTCATCGGCGCTCACAGCGAGGACTTCTCGGGGTATCCCGACTGCCGACCTGACTTCTTCGAGGCGTTTCAGCGACTGATCGACGTCGGCACGAAACCCGGGACCAATATCGATCTCGTCGCGCCGTTCGTCGAGTGGTCGAAGACCGACATCGCCGAGCGGGGACTCGAGTTGGGCGTCCCATACGAGCACACCTGGAGCTGCTATCAGGACGAGTCGCCGGCGTGTGGTACCTGTGATGCGTGTGCGTTCCGACTGCAGGCGTTCCAGAACCTGGGCAAACGCGATCCGATCGAATACGCCGAGCGGCCGGACTACACCGACGCCTGAGAGTGGCCCGCCGGCTACCGGCCCTGGGTCAACCGGAACCCGATCTGCTGGGGCAGCCCGGCCTCGACGACCTCGTGGATCACGGCGTCGGTGTCGTACTCGACCCGCCGTTCGTCGACTGTCCGCTCGTCTAGGTCGACGATGCTGTAGGCGGCCCGGTGGTCGCGGTCGCGGGGCTGACCGACGCTCCCGGGGTTGAGGACGATCCCGTCGTCGTAGATCTCGTGGTGCTGGACGTGGGTGTGCCCCATGATCAGGACGTCCTCTCCGCCGAGCAGGTCGGGGCTGAACTCCGAGGGCCGCGTGTAGTGATCCGGGTCGTCCGGGTGGCCGTGGACGAGCTTCACGCGGCCGCCGAACAGCGTCCGCTCGGTTGGCAACGCCGCCAGCCACTCGATCTGCTCGTCGGTCAACTGCTCGCGGGCGTACTCGACGCCCGCGGCGGCCATGTCGTTGAATCCCGGATACTGGCCGGTGACGACTGCCCGGTCGTGGTTCCCTTCGATCGTCGGCGCGTCGGCGTCCCGAATGGTATCGACACATTCCCCCGGCCAGGGGTTGTATCCGACCACGTCGCCCGCACAGACGAGCTCGTCGACATCGGGCATGTCCTCCAGGACCGCGTCCAGGGCGACGATGTTTCCGTGTACGTCCGAGATGACCCCGATCTTCATGTCCCCGTCTCGTATCGGGTCGAACTTAGTACGCCCGTTCTCCCTGCGATCGCCGCTCCGAAGACGGCCGTCGCCACGCCGGCGCGCCCTCCGACTCCACGGACCGGCCCGACTGCCCGAACCGCATCGCTTTTCACAGTAGTGTTAGTATGCTTGTAACAACAGATGAATCGACAGTCGAGCACGCACGACAACGGGGTGTGATCCCATGGACGAAGAAGACGCCGTCGAGGCGCTCACACGGCTGGGATTGACGACGTACGAGGCGCGCGTATTCGTCGCGCTCCAGCAACTCGGGACGGGGTCCGCGAGCGATATCGCCGAGATCACGGCCGTTCCGCGTTCGCAGGTCTACGGCGCGGCCGAGGACCTGCAATCCCGTGGGTTGCTCGACGTCCAGCAGACGCGGCCGACGGTGTATCGGCCCGTCTCGCCCGAGGAGGCCGAGCGCCGGCTGCTCTCCCAGCTCGAGTCGGTCGGACAGGACGCTTTCGCGTATCTGGACGACGTCCGCGGCAGTGCTGACAACGACGAGGAGCGCAGCGAGGCGATCTGGACGGTTCGCGGCCAGCCCAACGTGCGCGACCGCGTGATCGATCTGATCGGCGACGCGGACGAGCGGGTCGTCTACGGGACCCCCGATCCCGAACTTCTCGAGAAGGAACTCCTGGCGGCGTTGCAGGCGGCCGCTGAAGACGGAATCGACGCGACGGTCGTCAGCGACGAGCCGGCGGTCTTCGACGCGGTCCCCGAATCGATCGAGACGGTCCGACAGCCGGCGGACGACCAGCCCGAGGCCAGCACGGCGCGCCTGTTACTCGTCGACTCCGACACGCTGTTGATGGGCGTCATCTCGGCTGATCTCGGTGACGACGGGGAGATCGCGTTCTGGAGTGCCGGCACGTCCTTCGCGACGGTCCTGTCCATCCTCTCCGAAGAGATGATCGAACTGGATGGGTAATGGGCCCGGTCGTTCACTCCCCGTCCGGCAGGTCGTCCTGCACGCGTTCGCCCGGATACCGCCGCAGGTCGTCGTCGCTCAACGACGCGTAGTAGCGTGACTTCGTCTCCTCGTCGCTGTCATCCCAGTCGCTGCCCATATACGCCAGCACGTCCGTGTCCGAAAGCGACAGCACGCGTCCGTCGAGCCCGCCGCGGGTGACGTGGGCGGTCTCGACTTCGGCGAAGTAGTAGGTGCAGTTCTCGAAGGTGAACGAATCCAGTACCGAGCACTCGATGTTGCCGACCGCATCCGCGAGCAGCGGCACGTCCACGTGTTTCCCGGGCACGGTTTCGACGTCGAGATAGTCGAGTTTGTCGACGTCGCGGCCGCTGACCTGTCCGGCGACCGCCAGGGCGTCGATCATCCCCGTCGACGGGGCCGCCAGCACGAACTCGCCGCTCTGCTCGATGATCTCGTGGGTGTAGGTCTTGTGACTGACCGCCAGCTGATATCGCAGCGGATCGTAGCCGGCCAGCATCCACCAGGACGCGGTCATGAGGTTCGGACCCGTCTCCGGGCTGTTGGTCACGACCAGCGAGACGACTTTCGGCTTGAACAGTGATTTCGAATCGTGTGCCGACACCTCTTCGAGTTCGGCTCGCGGTTCGGCTGCGGGCATATGTCGGCATACTCCCGGACGGATCTAATAGTATTGTTCCCGGCAGCTTCCGCTCGTGTTCCCCACACCGACCCGTCCGGGAGCGGGGGATATTTAAATAGCTGTATATTCAAACCCAATCCGGATCCGGGGGATGACCGTATCGACCAGTATGGACGGACGCCACGCGATCGACGACAGCGACGAGCAGCCAGAATCGACTGATGGTGGGTCATCGGAGACGACCGGGCTCGATAGCAGCACGCGCCGCCGGCTGCTCGCGAGCACGGCGAGCGTGAGCGCGCTCGCGACGGCCGGCTGTCTCGGCATTTTGGGTGACGGCAGCGAGACCGGGCCACGCCCGGGCGAGCCGACGCCGTACGACGGGACCGAAACTGACGCCGGCACGCCCAGCGGCGACGCGTTCGACATCGAGTTCCTCAAACAGGAGACGACGCTCAGCATCAGCAGCGACACGGCGATGCTCGACGCGGCTCTCGACGAGGATCTGGACGTGCCCTATCAGTGCCAGGTCGGCGTCTGTGGGCAGTGCACCTCGAAGGTCGAGGACGGCGACGCGACCGAGCTGGTCGAACACGACGGCAACCAGTACCTCAGCGACGCCCAGATCGAAGCCGGATACGTGCTGACCTGCGTGGGCTACCCGCGCGGCGACTTCTCGCTGACGACCGGCGTGCAAGACGAGGCCGACTCCGTCAGCGGCGGGACCGAAACGCCGTCCGAAGAGACTCCCACGCCTGGCGAGACCGAGAGCTACGCCATCGAGTTCCTCAAACAGGAGACGACGCTCGACATCAGCAGCGACACGGCGATGCTCGACGCGGCTCTCGACGAGGATCTGGACGTGCCCTATCAGTGCCAGGTCGGCGTCTGTGGGCAGTGCACCTCGAAGGTCGAGGGCGATGGCGATACGACTGATATGGTCGAACACGACGGCAATCAGTATCTCAGTGACGAGCAGATTCAAGAAGGATACGTACTGACCTGTGTCGGCTACCCGCGCTCGGACTTCTCGCTCGAAACTGGTGTGAAGGGCGAAGCCGATCAGGTCTGATCCCTATCTCCGTGGCGTGTTCATCCTGCGCGCCCGGATTCACCTCTTCTGCCGCTGCTGTTTGAGACACGCGCCAGCGCTGTCCATCGTGGACACGACCGGGTATATAAAGGGCTGTAAAATGAATATACATCCGTATCGCTGTGACGGTCTGAGTAAGTCATATGAAGTGGTGCGTGAAACCAGTGCGTGCGGATATCGGCGTATCGTGGCGACAGACGCGTACGTGTAGGGGGGACCTGCGATGACCGCGGTCAGTCCGCTCCTGCCCAGCCAGTTCTGGAGTCTCTCGATCGGTGTGTACCTGTTCCTGGGTGGGCTCGCCGGCGGTGCGTACGTCACCGGCGCGGTCGCTGACTTCCTGAGCGTTCGGGATCCGTCCCGCCGGGAGGGCTATCTGGCGACGGCTCGCTGGGGGACGGTCCTCGGTGTCGTCGCGCTGGCGATCGGCGGCCCGATCCTGCTGTTTCACCTGGGCGAGCCCCTGCACGTCATCATGTTCTGGCTGTTCACGAACTTCGACTCGTGGATGACCATCGGCATCTGGGTCATCGTGCTGTTCATGGTGCTTTCGATCCTGCAGGCGCTGTGGCTCGGCTTCGGTGCCGACAGGGGCTTTTCGATCCCCGGTGACGTGCTGTCGCCGGTGACCGGATTGATCGACACGGTCGCGGACACGACGCGACCGAGCGAGGGCGTTCGGCGCGGGCTCAACGCCTTTGGCGCACTTGTCGGCGTTCTGCTGATCGTCTACACGGCGCTGCTGCTCAGTGCCTCCTCGGAGGTCGTTCCGATGTGGGACGCGACGTGGCTCCCGCCGCTGTTTCTGGCGAGCGGGCTCTCGATGGGAATCGCCGCCGCCGTCGGCGCGACGACGCTCACGCGGGGCGTCAACGACACGGGCGTGACGATGTTCAGTATCGCCGACGACGTGATCATCGTCGCCGAAATGGTCGTTATCTATATGCTGCTTGCGACGCTGGTCAACGGCGGTCCGACCGCCGTCGAGACCCAGCGATACCTCCTGACGGAGGGGAACGTGATCTTCTGGGGTGGCGTCGTCGCCGCCGGCCTGCTGTTGCCGCTTGCGATCTCCGGCGGTCTGCTCGCTTTGGAGTGGCGCTACGATCTCCACGAGAACCCGCGACTTGAACGGCTGGCGACCGCCGGCTACGCGACGAAGTTCGGCTTCGTCATCTTCGGCGGGTTGATGCTTCGGCTGACGATCATCTACGCGGCGTTGAACGTGCCGCTGTTTGGAGTGTGATTACGATGAGTGACAAATCCAACTACGACGACATCGAGGACCGGGCCGAGGAACGACTCTCACACGTCGAGTTCGACACCGAACTCGGCAAGCAGATGGCACGCGATGCCCGCCGCGTCTCGAACGACGAGCTCTCGCGAGCGGCCTTCGAGGAGAAGTACGTCGACGACGTCCGCCAGGAGTTCGGTGTCGATCTGCGATCGGACTCCCAGGCCGACGCCGAAGCCACGCCGGGCGTCCCGCCGACCGAGAGCAAGGCCTCCCGACGGGACATGCTCAAGGCGACCGGCGCGCTCGCGACGGGCGCGGTGGCAGCCGGCGCGGGCAGTAGCGTGGCCGGGGAGTTCGTCTCCGGCAGTACCGGCGGCACGGCGGCCGCCCAGGAGGGCGGGGACGTCCAGATGGGGATGGTCATCGACACCACGACCTGTATCGAGTGTCTCCGATGTGTCCAGGGCTGTAAAGAGGAGAACAACACGCCCGAGGGGCACTTCTGGCAGGACGTCTTCCGCTTCCAGCGTGAGGACAAAGAGTACGACGCCGCGCCGAACACCCTTGAAGGGTCTGACCCGCTGCAGCGTCCCTGTATGCACTGTGACGACGCACCCTGTATCGAGGTGTGTCCGAACAACTCCCGGTTCAAGACCGAGAACGGTCGGGTCCTCTGTGACTACGACACCTGTCTGGGCTGTGCCTACTGTGAGGTCGCCTGCCCGTATCACGTCAACTCCTTCGTCCACGAGGGGCCGCCGGACTACCTCGCGAACCCCGAGGAGAACGAGGACTACGAACCGATCCTCGACGACGTCACCGCGGAGTTCGAAGACCAGAAACGCGACGAGGAAGGGCGCTGGGTCGCCGGAACGCCGCCGGACGGATCCTGTAGCAAGTGTACGTTCTGTGCTCACCGCGAGCTCGACGACGAACAGGACGGCTCGACGACCGCCTGCGAGGACGTCTGCCCGGTCGACGCGATCCAGTTCGGGGACCTCCACGACCCCGAGAGCGCACCCCGGCAGTACCTCCGGGAGACCGTCGGCGAACTCGACGACGCGGAGGCCGGTCCCAAACAGTACATCGAGGAGTACCCCGACGAGACGTTCACCCTCCGTGAGGACGCATCGGATCCGAACATCATCTACGTCGGCGACGACCTCTCGGATGTCGAGGTGACGGCCGTCCCCGGACCGACGACGAAGGATGACCGTGGACTCGAGGAGAAAGACCGAACGCTACACTGATCGCACCTCTTCGTGACTGGTGGAACTGTCTACCGGTGCGATCGGCCGGGCCACCAGCAATCACTCTCAGTCTGTCTCACTCCGTCTGCCTGTTCGTGTGATTTCTGATCGTCGAGTGGTGGTTGTTCACATAGGTACACGGGATAACTGTATGATTAACCACTACATTCCGGCTTGTGGCACTGACTACCGGGCACTGCTTATATATCCCTGTACGTTTCCAGACTAGTCTTTATGGGGATGGGGCGGCATCGTAACTGTGTAATGACACCTGAGCCGTCAGATTCCGAATCAGACACAGGCGTTTCGCGACGGAAGTTCGTCGCCGGCGGTGCCGCCGGCTGGGCGTCCGTCGCGCTCGCCGGTTGTAACGCGCTGAGTCCCGGTGACGACACCGACACCGAAGAACCGACTGACACCGAGACCGAGACTGGCACGCCCGAGCCCCAGCCGGAGAACTACGTCGTGACCGACGACATTCTCGCCGGATCGGGCGGGTCCGCTCCCGCCGGTGCCGGTGGGTTCGCAGACTCCTGTTCCTGGACGCGGACGTTCACCCACGGGATGGAGCCGGTCTTCAAGGTCGGCGTCTACGACTCGAGCGGCGAGCAGCTCGGCAGCGACGAGATCTCCGTCGCGATCAACATCGACGGTGGTCCGACCGCCGATCTCGCCTGGGCGGGCGACGACGAAGAGAATCCGGCCCAAGAGTGGAGCGGCCCAGTCTGGGAGCAGATTCCTGAAGACTGGCCGACTGGCGAGACGACCTATACCGTCGAAATCTCCGACAGCGATGCCAACTTCAGCAACGTCGGCATCGCGTCGGGCATGTTCGAGGTCGTCGACTACAACGACCCCGGCAACAACTACGTCGTCACCGCCGAGACCTACCACACGAGTACGCTCGGCGACGCCGGCAGCGGCAGTCAGTTCATCAGTAGCTGCAACCCCGACTACACGTTCGACTCGACCGGCTCGGTCGGCTTCGACATCGGCATCTGGCACGCCGGCAGCGGCGAGATGGTGACTCCGAGCGACGAGATTGTCGACTCCGCCCAGATCACCTTCCCCAGCGACGAGATCGACACGACGCTCGAACTCGCGTGGGGCGCCGAGAACAACGATTCCTGGTCGGAGGGGAGCCACGCCTGGAACGGCGTCTGGAAGGCCGACTCCATCTCGGACGATCTCAACGGCGAGTACACCTACGAGGTGGAGATTTCGGGCTCCAACGAGAACCAGGAGTTCAACGACGTCGGCGTCTACCTGGGCTCGATCTACTTCGTGAACCCGAACGCTGACTCCGGCGGCGACGGTTCGTAAGCGACTCCCGCTTTCGACGCCACCTGGCCGTTTTCTCTTTCGAACTGCGCCCTACTGAGCGGTCGGTTTGTCCCGGTGGAAAACAGTGGGCCGCTACTCCGACTCGACTTCGTCTTTGATGTTCTGGAAGTACGTCTCGATGTCGCCCTGGATGACCCGGCTCAGGAGCCGCGCGCCGAGCCGGGCGACGCCTCCGGTGTAGTACAGCTCCGCCGAGTAGGAGAGGTCGGTCCCGTTCTCGTGTTCGTCCATCTCCATCGCGGCGAGCACGTCGAAGTCGCTGCCGGTCGTCGAGTCGAACCCGTTGCCCTCCATGACGATCCAGTCCGGTTCGTTCATCTCGACGAGTTCGAACTCGCCGTCCAGCGAGACCGTCACGCGGCTGATCCCGCGCGTAATCTCGCAGGTGTAATGTCGCTCGGAGAGTCGTTCGACCGACTCCGCGCCGGGGATGCAGTCCGCGAGGTTCTCGGCCCGGGAGATAAACTCCCAGAGGTCGTCTTTGTTCGTCTCGATGGAGACCGTGTCCGCGAACTCCAGGCGCGCCTCCTCCTCGTCGAACGTCGACTCGCTTGCCATCTCCGAGGCGCTCGTCTCCGCCGTCTCTTGTTCGCTCGATACGTCCGTCTCCGGTTCGTTGATGTTGTCTGTCATGGTTGGTACGTTCCTTCCCAGGGTGTGAGTGCGTCACCGAGAATCTCCGTGCCGTGGACGAACAGCACGCCCAGCACGTTGATCGAGAAGACGGCGACGTACATCCGCGGAATCGTAAACAGCTGCCAGGAGTTCCAGATGACGTAGCCCAGCCCGGACTCGGCGGCCAGCATCTCGATGACCACCAGCAGCGCGAAGCCGACGCTGAAGCCCATGCTGAGCGAACTGAATATCTGCGGGCGCGCACCCGGCAGGATGACCTCCCGATACAGGTCGAACGTCCCGGCGCCGTTGTCAAGTGCTGCCTCCACGTGGACGTCCTCGATCGATCGGACGCCGCCCATCGTGTTGATCGCGACTAGCAGGAACACCGCCAGCGCCATCGTCAGGACCCGCACGGTCTCGGTGAGCCCGAACAGCGCGAACATCACCGGCAGCAGCGCGATCTTCGGGAGCGGGTACAGCACCGCCAGATGTGGGTTCACCAGTAGCCGCGCCCGGTGGGACCAGCCGGCAACGATCCCGACGGCGATCCCCGCACTCGCTCCGATCGCGGTCGCGAGCACGATCCGCCGGACGCTCGCGGCGGCGTGTGTCAGGAAGTCGCCGTCGAGATACAGCTCGGCGGCCAGGGGCAGCGTCACTGACGGTGGCGGGAAAAACCGGGGATCGAGTAGCACGCCCGCGGCCAGTTCCCACACGAGCGCGAGCACGACGAACGGGCCCAGCAGCGACGGAAGCTGTCTGACGACTCTGGAGCCCGTGAGACGCGTCATTGTCTTTCGACTGTGCGCTGGACTTCGTCGCTCAATACGTCCCACACGCGGGTCTGCAGTTCTTCGAGGCGAGCGATGTCGAGGTTCTCGCGGGTGCGCGGCCGCTCGAGATCAACGTCGACGATCTCCTTGATGTGGCCTGGGCGCGCACCCATGACGCCGAGTCGATCGCCGAGCTGGATCGCCTCCTCGATGTCGTGAGTGACGTAGACGACGGTCTTCTTCGATTCGCTCCACAGCGACAGCAACTCCTCCTGAAGGTACCGTTTCGTCTGGGCGTCCAAGTCGCCGAAGGGCTCGTCCATCAACAGCACCTGCGGGTCGTTGGCGAACGCGCGAGCGATCCCGACCCGCTGGGCCATCCCGCCCGAGAGCTGGTGGGGGTATGCGTTCTCGAACTCCGAGAGGTTGACCTTCTCGATGTACTCGCGGGCGATCTCGTAGCGTCGCTGTTTGCCGACACCGCGCATCTTCAGGCCGAACGCGACGTTGTCCAGCACCGACTTCCAGGGGAAGATCCCCTTCTCCTGGAAGACCATGCTGGTGGACGGTCGATCGCCGTTGGATTCGGTCCGGATATCGATCTCGCCGGCGTCGGCGTCCAGTAGCCCGCTGACTAGTCGCAGGAACGTCGACTTGCCACAGCCGGAGGGGCCGAGCAGACAGAAGAACTCGCTGTCGTACACTTCCAGATCCAGCCCCGATAGTGCCTGTACGTCCCCGTCACGGCCGGTGTAGGCCTTTTCGATGCCCGACGCGCGGATCCGGACCGATCGCTCTCCGGTCCCGGTTGTAGGCCCTGACCGGGAATCAGCTGTCTCGTCGGCCGTCGAACGCTGTGGCGATTCCATACGTATGTCCTGCCCCGGTCCGCCCGCCGCCTGATCGCTCATTCACACAGCGAGTCGGCCGGGAATCCCTCGGGCTGATCGACGGTCTCCAGCTCCGAATAGGGCTTGGGTGAGTTCTGTCCCCACTCGTTTATAGTCTCGACGGACGGTTTGGGATCGTCGAGACGACCGACTTCATCGAGCGCATCCTCCAGTGGCGATTCGTCGACGATCGCCGACGCGTCGACCTCCTCCTCGACGGTGCCACGACAGTGGTGATAGGTCTGCTGGCTCATCAGGCTGTCCGTGTTGATGCGTCCGTTCTTGTGCGGCAACGAGGGGATCGACATCTTGATGAGGTTCTTCGGGAGACCGAACTCCTCGCTGACGATCGAGGCGACCTCGTCGCTGGGGAACCCGCCCATCTCGTAGTACTCGCGGACGCCCAGCAGATACGCCTCTAGCCACCGCCGCGCGACCTCGGGACGGTCGTTCATGAACGGTTCGCCGAACAGGTAGACGCCGATCTGCATCCGCGGTGCGAGCTCCGAGGCGTACAGCAGCCGTTCGGCGCCGGTTTGGTTGACCATGCTGAGGCCGAGCGGATCGGGAATGGCGGCGGCGTCGATCTCGCCGGCGGACATCGCGCCCGTCATGTTCGTATAGAGGATCTCCTTCGTCTGGACGTCATCCCAGGTCATTCCGTTGCGCTGGAGGAGCGAGCCCCAGATGTACGAGTCGACGTTCCCCTCGCCGTGCAGCGCGATCGTGAAGTCCCCGGAGACGTCCGAGAGCGTCATCCCTTCGGAGTACTTCTCCGGACGGATCAGGACCTTGTTCGAGGACGGCTGCCCGCGCCAGTACTGGGTCTGGTCGGCGACGACGCTGATCTCGACGCCCTGTGCGGCGGAGTTGAACAGGCTCGCGCCGACCGATCCGGTCGCCGTGTCGAGTTCGCCGCTGGCCAACTGCGGGGTCGCCTGGGGCGCGCTCTGGATGCGCTTGACTTCGAGCTCGATGTCTCGCTCCTCGAAGTAGCCGCGGTCTCTGGCGACCAACACCTCCGCCACGGCCGGGATCGTCAGCGTCCCGAAGCTCACGGTCGCCGGCCCGGTGTTCGATTCTGCACTCGAACCGAGCAATCCGGTACAGCCGGCGACTCCGGCTGTCGCTGCAGTGCCTGCGCCCGCCAGGAACCTGCGCCGTGAACTCGATGCCCGCCCGCCCTGCCGATCACTGTCCGCCATAGTTATTCGTTGTCCTCTTTCTGTGAAACCACTGTGCTTCATATTTTAGTTTGTTTTATACATCCGTCCCTGGCAAGTGTCGTCCGCTCACAGGACGACAGTCCGGTGGTTACCGGCGTGCCAGGGCACGAGTCGGTGTTCGATCGCGGCCAGTCCGTACGTGAACGTCATCCCCAGGACGCCGCTGACGACCAGCCCGGCGTACAGGTCGGTGATGTCGTAGGACATCCAGGCGACCCACAGGAAGCTCCCGAGGCCGCTGCCCCCGGCGACCAGCTCGACGGCCACGACGATCAGTAGCGAGGTGCTCAACCCGAGGCGTAGCCCCACGAGTACCAGCGGGAGCGATCCCGGGAGCAATACCTCTCTGAACAGCCGGTAGGTCGAGGTCGCGCCGTTGTCCCTGGCGACCTCGACGTGGACGTTCTCGATCCCGCTGGCGCCGTCCATGGCGTTCCACAGCACCACGAAGAACGTGCCGAGCCCCGCGGTGACGACCAGCGCGGTCTCGGTACTCCCCAGCAGGAGGATCACCAGCGGCAACAGCGCGATCATCGGCAGCGGGAAGATCGCCGCCGCCAGCGGCGAGAGAACGGCCTTTACCCGCGGGTTCCAGCCCATCGCCAGTCCGACGACCGTCCCCAGCGTCGACCCGCCGATCGAGGCCACGAGCGTCCGCTGGATCGTGACGAGTACGTCCGCACGAAAACTCGCCTGGGTCAGCAGCGCCGCCGTCGTTTCGACGATCGCCGCCGGCGGCGGCAACAGCGACGGATCGATAACCCCGAACACACCCGCGGCTAGCTGCCACACCACCAGCGGGACGGCGAGCGAACACGCCTGATAGAACCGATCCATTCGTGTGCTGTGGGGCGCTCAGGCGCCTACTCGGCGATCTTGAACGCCATGTGCAGTCCCGGCAGCGGCCGGACCGGGTGGTTGTCGAGATACGAGAGATGCGGGATCAACTCGAAGTTGGGCTCGTCTTCCTCGACGTCGAAGAGGCTGGGATAGACGTCGATGAAGTGCCAGCCGGGCTCGCCGGCCGCGCGCAGCACCGTCTCGTTGATCTTCGCTTCGAGTCCACAGATGTACCCCAGCGGCTTGTTGTCGTACATGAAGTAGTACGCGTTCTCGTAGATCGGCCAGCCGACTCCCGAGAGCGCGATCTCGATCTCCGTTCCCGAGGGGCCGCTGGTCGGCGTCATCTCCGTGATCTCCGGCTGGAGCATGAAGCCGGTGACGGCGACCGATTCGCCGTCGATCAGTGCCGTGATCGGTCTGGTCGCGCCGCGGTCTTTCGGGATCTCGAACTCGAGCTGGAACGTGCCGTCCTCGTCGGTCTCGACGGACGGCAGCACACCCGGAACCGGCTCGGGCGTGATCGGGATGTCCTTCACGCGATGGCCCTCGTGGGTGTGCCAGACCAGATCGACCCGCTGTTCCGGTGGGAAACCGCGGCCCTTGATGACCGTGTCGGTGCCGGGCTTGCCGCTCTGGGGCGTAATCTCCAGTTCGGCGTCAGTCTCCCGGTCGGGGTCGGGCATGTGAGCCGAAAGCGGCGCTTCGTCGAACGTCGACTCGACCCATGCAGTCTCGGGCTCGCTCTCGGGCTCGGTCACTTCGACCGACCAGGCGTACTGGCGCCCGCCCGCGACTTCGCCGAACGGCGACTGGGTGTTGTTCTGCAGGAAGGGCACGCCCCGGTAGTTGCGCCAGACCTGGATCTCGTGGGAGCCGACCGGCCCCACCGCCCGGACCCGAGCCGTCGCCGTCCCACGGTTGATCACGCCGGTCATGAAGCCCATCGTTCCGTTGTCCCAGGCGATCTGGTAGTTGTTCTCCAGCACGTTGGGGCCGATGCCGTATCCCGTGATCGTGAAGAAGTCCCCGAGCGGAGCCTCGGTCCGATCGATCTCGAACCAGGGCGTGATCGCGATCGTCGTCGCCGCCAGCGGCGGACCGTCCTCGCCCGTCCGAACTTCGAGCGTGTGTTCCCCGCCGTAGTCCTCGGGAATCTCCCAGTCTTCCTCGAAGCGTCCGTCCTCGTCGGTCGTCGCCGAGAACGCCGTCGTCGTCCGGGGCCGATACTGTGGGCCGACGACCTGGTTTGCCTGCAGGACGCCCCACTGTCCCTCGACCGTCTTCCAGATCACGTCGACCTCCGTATTCGCGGGCAGGTTAAGCCCCCGCAGTGTGATCGTATCGCCGACGTACGCCTCCTCGTCGCTCGCGACGAGCGTGCCCGAGGCGGTCTGGTCCTCCCGCCGCTCCTGTAACCTGTCTTTGACTTCTGAGGACAGCCTATCGTCTGCCATACGTCTCTATATTGGCACTTCAGGTAAAGACGCTTGGCTGCAATATACAGCCGTTTAAATAGAGGAGGTTACGGCGGCCGCTGTCAGATCGGTTCGGTCTCCTGGATCCGCGTCGCACCGAGGATCGCGGACATGATCTTCCCCTCGGCTGCCCGTAGCCGCTGTGAAGCCGCTGATTTCGAGATGCCGAGATCGTTCGCGATGTCCGAGAGGTTCCCCCCGCGCTGTGTCGAGTAATGGCCCAACTCGTGGGCGACCTCCAGCGCTTCCCACTGTTTTTCGGTCACGTCGCTGACATCGATCGACAGGCAGTTGACGTCCTCCCGTGACGGGTCGACGATCGAGATCATCTTCACGTTCGACTCCAGTTGTGAGTACTGGCGGACGACGTGCTGGAGGACCGACCGGTCTTCGACCTTCAGCGTCACGAACAGCGGGTAATCCGAGTCAGTCATTGCCCCTCTCGGCGTCTTCGACCCCGTCCGGTCGCTGTTGGCCGTTCGTTGCACCCTCACTGTTTGCCCTTGGCCGACTGCAAACCGTATTCACGCTCATAGAGAGACATCTGTGTACCGACAGCGAGAAGATTCACCTTCATTTTACACTGTTTCAAGTACTGTCGACCCTCGATACCTGGAACGATTGATACGTTGGGCGACGAGATCAGTCCATCGACCAGTGGTCGACGAGCTTGTGAATGAGCTTCGATTCGATCGATTTGAGCCGCTGAGAGACCGCTGACTTCGAGATGTCGAGTCGATCGGCCAGGACTTCCAGATCCGCCTTGCGGGGCGTCTCGTAGTAGCCTTCTTCGACGGCGACTGTCAGCGCCTCCCGCTGTTTGTCGGTGATGTCCGTGAGATCCATGACGATCGACTCGCTGCTCTCGGCGTTCGACTGTGTAATCCCGTAGACGTCGACGCTCGAACCGACGTCGCGCAGCCGCTGGACGAGCTCCCGGAGCGTCTCTCGATCGGGCAACAGCACGGAGACGACGATTCGGTTGCCCTGGACGCGTTCGATCGACGGCACGCAGTCGACCTCGTGAAAGACCAGACAGAAACAGTCCGACTCGATATCCGACTGGACGTATCGATCGGAGAACACACCTTCGTCCTCTTCGACGACGTTCGTGTGACAGGTCCCGTCTTCGAGGCTGTTTCCACCGGCCGACCGCGAGAACGTCAGGTTGTGGTCCTGAATATCGATGTTGTTGGCTTCGCTTACGACGACACAGTCGGCCTCCGGCGGCGGCTCGACCGCCAGTGTCGCTGTGATCGGCGGTCCCTCGGGCATGGTCGTCCCATGTGATTCGTCCGATATACTCTCGGGGCCCATAGTTCTGGTAAAGAACACTTAGTAAGCTTCACATATACGTCCTTCCCTGTCGGTATTCACTACTGGTATCTATGACAAATCCGCGATTGGGTTTTACTTCACGAATTATCTTGTGCGGTGTCTGCACGATTGTCCGAATCGGCTCGTGCCGGGTTGCGGTCGAGCTGTCGGGATTGGGCTCTCACCGCAGTTCCGAGACCGAGACGAGCGCGTCGGCGGCCTCGCTCGCGGCTTCGAGGTGCTCGCGAGCGCGTCGCGGGTCCTCGGTCTGTTCGGCCGCCCGGGCGAACCGCAGCAGGCTTCGCCGGAGCGACGCGTCGGCCTGTTCCAGGTCGTCGCCGCCGACCGCTTCGCGTTCGAACTCCTCCTCGCGTTCGAATTCCTCACGGCGGGCCGGCGGGTCCGGGCGGCGCAACTCCTCTCCGGGGCTCCGATCGCGATCGGGGACCTCCGGCCGCTCGCGGCGCTCCGGCAGATCCGTCCGCTGCGACCGTTCGCGTTCGGACGTACTCTCCCGTTCCCGTCCTTCGCTCGGCTGTCCGTCCGTATCGTCCCGGTCCGTTTCGTCTGCCGGGTCGCGTTCGTCCTCGGCGTCTTCGGCCGCCGACTCGTCGGTCCCGTCGGTATCCGTCTCGGCGTCACCATCGTGTAGTTTCGTCCCGTCTTCCGCGACGGCCTCCTCACAGGTCGGGCAAAACAACTGTCCCTCGTATCGGAAGATCGGGTCGCCACACGTCTCGCAGTGGGCGTTCGTCATCGTCGCCCCCTTCAGGAGGAGTTCGCTCATCCGCTCGGTCGCCTCCCGCTTTTGCTCGTCGCGCTCGTACTGTTCGCGGAGCCGTTCTCGTTCGGCTTCCTCGTCGAAATCGCTCATGTGCGTTCTTTTTCGGCCGATACCGAAAAAAGACGCGGGCGAGCCCGGACGTCCGTTCTCATGACGGCCCCCGTCGTAACGTCTCCCGCCGTCAGGAGGAACAGCCATTCGACCGTCGATCGCCGGTCTCCTCGGGGACTGTCTCGTCCAGTAGCGACGCCCACTCCTCTATGTGTGAGTGTCGCTTTCGCATGGATTGAACGTCTATCCCATTCCTAATAGTCGTTTATATCGGGCAGCGAGGTCGCTTCGACGCTTTTTCGTACGGTAGGGACGACGCGGTGGACAGAGATGGGAGACAGCGATTCCAGCGCGCTCGTCGAGTACGGGATCGAGGACCGGCCGCCGCTCGGGCGGTCGATCCTGCTTGGAGCACAGCACTACCTGACGATGATCGGGGCGAACATCGCCGTTCCGCTCTTGCTGGCGAGCGCGATGGGAATGCCGACCGACGCCACCGCGAAGTTCATCGGGACCTTCTTCGTCGTCAGCGGACTCGCGACGCTCGCACAGACGACCTTCGGTAATCGCTATCCGATTGTCCAGGGCGCGCCGTTCTCGATGCTTGCGCCCGGGCTCGCCATCGTCACGACGGAGGTGGCCGTCGTCGGGCTCCCGACCTGGAACGCCAAACTCCTCTTCCTGCAGGGTGCGATTATCACCGCAGCGCTCGTCGAGGTCGCTATCGGATACTTCGGACTGGTCGGCAAACTCAGAGAATACCTCTCGCCGGTCGTGGTCGCGCCGGTCGTGACCCTGATCGGACTGTCGCTTTTCTCCGCGCCGCAGATCACTGCCGCCACGAACAACTGGTATCTGCTGTTGCTCACGCTCGGTCTGATCGTCCTCTTCTCGCAGTATCTTGACCGTCGGTCACCGATCTTCAACCTCTTTCCCGTCTTGCTCGGCATCGCCGGCGCGTGGATCGTCGCGGCGGTCGCCTCCGTCACGGGCGTCATTCCTGCTAGCGATCCCGGATTTATCGACTTCGGCCAGGTCACCAACGTCGAATCGGCTCTCTACATCCCGTATCCGCTCCAGTGGGGGATGCCCCAGTTCAAGGCCTCGTTCTTCGTCGGGATGTTCGCCGGCGTGCTGGCCTCGATCATCGAGTCGTTCGCTGACTATCACGCCGTCGCCCGTATCTCCGGTATCGGCGCGCCATCGAGCAAGCGGGTCAACCACGGTATCGGGATGGAAGGGATCGCGAACGTCTTCTCTGGGCTGATGGGCACCGGCGGCTCGACCTCCTATTCGGAGAACATCGGCGCGATCGGCCTGACCGGCGTTGCCTCCCGGTTCGTCGTCCAGATCGGCGCAGCCGTGATGCTCGTCGTCGGCGTCATCCCGGCGTTCGGACAGCTGATCGCAACTATCCCGAATCCGATCGTTGGCGGGCTCTACATTGCCATGTTCGGCCAGATCGTCGCTGTCGGACTCTCGAATCTGAAATACGTCGATCTGGACTCCTCACGGAACCTCTTCATCGTCGGGATCGCGATCTTCGCCGGGATGGCGATTCCGCAGTATATCGGCGGCCTGGACGGGTATGCGGCCCTCCAGAGCGGGTTCGAGAACGTCCCGCTGTTCGGATCGATCCTCGGTGCGGAAGTGATCGCTCGGACGGTCTACATCGTCGGTGACGTCGAGATGGCCGTCGGTGGCTTCATCGCGCTCGTGCTCGACAACACGATCCCCGGCACGCGCGAGGAACGCGGCCTGACCGACTGGGCACAGATCGCCGAGGACGAGGGCGCCTTCGACTCCGCGCTCGATCGCGCCCGCGACCGCTGGTCGCGCGAATCGCCGCCGATGTCCGGCGACGACTGATCCCCTACTCGATTCCGATACCTGCCGTGAGACGCCCGTCAGACGCTCTTCTCCCAATCCTGGCCAAGAGTTAAGTGCTCCGGGAAGCTCGGTGAAAGTGATGAGCGACGACCCCGAAGAGGGGATGCTGTCCTGGGACGAGTCGGTGTTTCGCGACGAACACGTCTTCGAAATCGACTACGTCCCCGAAACCTTCCGCCATCGCGACAGCCAGATGGAGAGCCTGAAGTACGCGCTCCGACCTGCCGTCCGGGGGTCGCGGCCGCTGAACGTGATCGCTCGCGGCCCGCCCGGGACCGGCAAGACGACCGCGGTCCAGAAGCTGTTCTCAGAGTTGCGCGCCCAGACGGACGTCAACGTCGCCCGCGTCAACTGCCAGGTCGATTCGACTCGCTACTCGGTGTTCTCGCGGCTATTCGAGCACGTTTTCGAGTACGAACCGCCCGCCAGCGGCATCTCGTTCAAGAAGCTGTTCGGACAGATCACCGACAGACTCGTCGAAGAAGACGAGGTACTGGCGGTGGCGCTGGACGACATCAACTATCTCTTCTACGAGAACGAGGCCAGCGAGACACTGTACTCGCTGCTGCGCGCCCACGAGGCCCATAGCGGCGCGAAAGTCGGTGTCATCGTCATCTCCTCGGACCTGGATCTCGACGTAATCGAGGCACTCGACAGTCGCGTCCAGAGCGTCTTCCGCCCGGAAGAGGTCTACTTCAACAAGTACGGTGAGCGCGAGATCGTCGACATCCTCCAGGAGCGCGTCGAGCGTGGCTTTCACGAGGACGCCATTGGCCCGGCCGTGCTCGATCGGGTCGCTGAACTGACTGCCGAGCAGGGCGGCGACCTGCGCGTCGGCATCGACCTCCTCCGGCGGGCGGGCATGCACGCCGAGATGCGCGCCAGCCGAACCGTCGAACGCGAGGACGTCGAGGAGGCCTACGATAAATCCAAGTACGTCCATCTCTCCCGGCACCTCCGGGGCCTTTCCGATTCCGAGCAGGCGCTGGTCGAGGTCCTCGCCGAGGCGGACGGCGGTCGCGCCGGTGACGTTTTCGAAGCGTTTCACGACCGGTCGGATTTGGGCTACACCCGTTATTCGGAGATCATCAACAAGCTCGACCAGCTGGACATCATCGACGCCGAGTACACCAGCGTCGACGGCCGCGGCCGATCGCGGGAGCTGACGCTGAACTACGACGCCGGCGCTGTCTTAGAGCGGCTGTGATGCTGTCCGTCTCTCTATCTCCGAGCGGCTGTACTGCCCGCCGACTGGTCGTTCTGTGAACGAAAAATCGCTGACTGATCGGTTCTGTGAACGAGATATTAGCGTCGAGAAAAACCGCACTCCTGTCTGTCGGACGGGAGTGCCTACGAGTGCTTAGTCGTCTCCTTCAGTTTCGTCGTCATCATCGTCCTCGTCTCTCTCTTCGTCATCACCGTCGTCATCGTCGTCTTCCTCGTCCGCTTCGCGTTCGTCGTCCTCGCTCTCGTCGTCATCCGCCTTGTCCTCTTTTTCGTCTACTTCGTACTCGTACTCCTCTTCGAGGAGCGTGAGCGAGTTCTCCTCGACGGTGTACTCCAGTTCACCCTCCGCGCCGTCGGATTCGTACTCCACTTCTAGCTCGGTGAGCGACTCGTTGTCCTCCGTGAGCGCCGAGCGGTCGACTGTCGCGGTCCCGTCCGCGTCGGTGGTGACGGTAACCTCCTCTTCACCTTCGACGGTGATCGTTGCGTTCTCCACGGGGTCCTCGCCGTCAGTGGCGGTTACGGTGACGGTTTGGTTGGCAAGCGCCGCGTCCATATCCAGATCGGATACGGACGCTGTGGAGGTGCCGGTATCTGTCTGTGCGACGCCCGTTACTGCGATACCGCTCCCAGCAACGAGCAATACTGCGAGCACTGCCATCAGGATTTTCGAGGCTGTCATTGCAGTCGGTACGACGCCTGTGAAGTATATAACCCGGGAAGACCGTTACACCGAGTTTTACCGAGTTAATTCGGATTACAGCGGTAGCGAGGCGAAAGCCCATCGGCTTTAGCCGTGTGGAGGATGTCAGGCTGCAGTATCGGCAACACTACGCCAGGACCCCAATCTCCGAGCGGCTGTGATACACTCCAGGACCCTGATCGACAGCCGTGGCGTCCGAAAGCAGTAACACCGCCGCGACGCGACAGGATGGTAATGGTAGTCTCCAACGAGAAGGGCGACCGCCGCGAGCGCGAGCTCGTCAACGCCCTCGATTCGGCCGGCTTCGCGGTGATGCGTGCGCCGGCAAGCGGGAGCGCGACCGAGCGAGAACTCCCGGACGTGCTGGCGGGCGACGGCTCGACCTTCTACGCCATCGAGGCCAAATCCAGCAGCGGCGATCCGATCTATCTCTCCGGCGAGGAGATCGAGGCGCTGGTCTACTTCTCGCGCAATTTCGGCGCGAAACCGCGGGTCGGTGTCCGCTTCGACCGCGAGGACTGGTATTTCTTCCACCCGGGCGACCTCTACACGACCGACGGCGGCAACTACCGGGTCAAAAAGGAGACCGCGCTCGCGGAGGGGACGGACTTCGAGGAGTTCGTCGGCCACTCACAGAAAGTCACGCTGGACGACCTCGGCGAGGACGACGGCCCGGACCAGAACACCCTCGACGTGCTCGCGGCCTTCGACCGCGGCGACCTGGATATCGACGAGGCCGCGGCGATGTTAGAGTAACTGTCCGGGATCAGATATCCAGCAGTCGCTGATCGGTCGCTGCGAGCCGCGAGTGCGGGAACGCGTAGGTCCGGGGCTCGTCGCCGTCGCCGAGGTAGCTCACTTCGACAACCAGATCGCCGTCGGGATAGCCCGCGTTCGTCTCGTGGGCGGCGACGGTGCTGTCGGTCGCGTCGATCACGTATTCGTCGGCCCGACTGGTTGTGACGCCGGCGACGATCAGCCGGTCGCCAGTCTCGCGGTCGAGGACGACGTCACCGGGCTCAAACCGGCAGGTCCCACAGAGCCACGGCCCCTCGATGTCCTCCTCGACGAACGTTTCGACGCCACACTGGGCGCATCGAGCGCGTCGCTTGCCCGGCGGCGGGACGCGGTGGCTGGTCACTTCGATGGCGACGCGGCGGATGTGCTTGCAGCGCTCGCCGCGGATCCGGTGGTCGGGACAGGTACAGCGACTCTCGGGAAGGTCGACGACGTATGTCGCGCCGCTGTGGCTGTCGACGGCGTAGCGACCCCTGCCCAGTGGACGAACGGCCATCCGCTCGGTCCAGGCACGGGCCGCCCGCTCGTCCATCGTCCGGGGGTCGGGCGCGAGCGCAGTCTTTCGGGTCGTGTGACCCGGGAGTGGTTCGGTCATTGTCGGTCGGACACGGCTGGGTTCCCGTTGCGTCCACTAGGAATATAGGCGCTCTAACAGCCTAAATGAACCGGTAGTAGGGGTCAACGTCCGGACAGCGGCGCAATCATGCGCTTCGACACGCTTTTCCGGATTCGTATCGGATTCTCCCGGTAATGGAGCGTTCAGACGCTGTCGAGATTGGCGTTGCTATCGGATCTGTCGCGATATTCGTTGCCGCACTCGCCGTGGTGGGGACGCTCTACGGTGCCAGCGGCAGCACGTTCGACGGAACCATGACCGGTGATGCCGTCCTCGACGAGGGCGGAGTCACTGGCACGATCGACGGCGATCTGTCCGGTGACGTCAACGCGACTTCCGGTGGCCAGTTTAACGGCACGTTCGAGGGGACGTTCAACGGCACGAACGGGGAGTCGGTCAACGGCACGCTCTCGGTGACGGTCACCGGGACGCTCGCCGGATCGGGCGGCGATACTCTCTCGGAGGCCGAGAACGCGACGCTCACCGGGACGTTCTCCGGGACACTCGACGACGAAAACGTTTCCGGGCAGATCAAGGACAGCACCGTGACCGGCACTGTCCAGGAGAACGATCACCTCTCCGGGGACGGCGCGCTTGCACTCGTCGGCGCACTGCTGCTCTTTATTCTGGTCCTTACCGCCGTCGGGTTCTTCCTTGCGCGTCAGGATTCCTGACGCTCGCGCCAGTCGGTCACGTCGTCCTCGTCGGCCTCGTCGAGCGCGTCCTCGTAGTAGGCCATCGGATGTGAGATCCGCTCGCAGCGATCGTCCATGTTGACACAGTCCCCGTAGGACTGCATCGTCGCACACGACGGCGTCGAGTACTCTGTCGGGCTGGTTTCCCCGCGGATGTGGTCGGTCTGATAGCGCGTCATCTCCTCGCCGAATCCGGGATTGATCTCGTACAGCTCGACGATCTCGTCGGTACTCATTCCGATCGAGGTCAGAAACGAGGTGATCGCGAACCGCGAGTGGTGTTCGAGGTGCTCGCCGCTCTGGATCTGATCCAGCAACGCGCGCATACACGGCGGGAACAGATCCGGCACGACCGTATCGATGTCGCGGGTCAGATCTAACTCCGCGAGCGTCTCCCGCAACTGGGCGACCTCCGCATCGAGCGGGTCGGCAATAGCGTCCGGCACTGACAGCGGCAGGCCCGATTCGACGCGTTGCTGGACGGCCCGACGACACAGTACGAGCAGCTCGTCCCCCTCCAGCGGGACCTCGCCGTCGGTCAGCGGGCGGTTGACCAGCCGCCACTCCTCGCCCCACTGCCCGGCCGCAAGATCCAGATACGCCCCGACGTCGACCCAGTAGCGGTCGGCCTCCGCCAGTGAGCCACCATCGGGTCTGACGGCTTCGAGCAGGTCGAACTCCGCGAGCAAATCCCGTCGCGTCAGCGAATCCCCGCTGGTACTTTGCAACTGCGTGGTTGAGGCCAACTCGTCGGTGAACCGATCGTGCGCACTGGCCGCCTCCGCGCGGGCGTACGACCGGGTCAGGACCGCCTCGTCGACGATCGACACGAGCACGCGAGCGATCGGGTACGACAGCAACTCCACGCGTGACTGTCTGTGGGGCTCGCCGACGGTGCCGTCCTCGAGAGCCGCCTCGACGCGTTCGAGTCCGCGCTCGACGGCCGGCCCTCCGCGCTGGACCACGGTCGCCAGGTCGATCTCGGCCGCCTCAACGGCCTCTCTGGCTTCCCGCATGAACGGATACCGCGCGTGCAGCGGCTTCATTCGACCGTTGGTTGCGTGCGCGCCTGAATAAACTCGGCGGTCCCCGAGACCGTCTCCGAAACTCCTCGATTCGCTCGGCGTCTCGCTGCTCGCGGTTCGTTTCACTCACCGTTCGACTCTTCGAAACTCCTCGATTCGCTCGGCGTCTCGCTGCTCGCGGCTTCGCCGTTCGCTATTCGTTGGCTCCCTACGGTCGCTATCGCTACTCGCGGGTCATCCTTCCCCGCTCGACTCTCCGAGACCCCTCGCTTCGCTCGGCGTCTCGCTACTCCCCAAACTCGGATTCGATCTCCCGAATCACGTCCGACTGCTCGCCGCCGTCGCCGCGGATCGTCTGCCGGTACTGCTGGTACTGCTCGCGGGACACGCGAACGGTCTTGGTCTCGCCCTCCCGGGTGACTTCCATCCGCACCGTCCCCTGTGGGTTGTTCCGGACCCGGTAGCTGGCGGCCGTGGAGAACACCGACCACAGCGCCAGACACACCCCGACGAAGTAGATCATGGTCGTCTCGAAGGCGTAGGCTGGCTCGGCGGGCGGCCACATCCACGGGTAGGCGTAGACGAACAGTCCCACACCGACGAGCGAGATCGCTGCCCCGGCGACGACGCCGATCCCCTGGCGACGACTCGACGGCAGGACGCCGACGACGCTGAGCAGTATCGCCGGCACGCCAAGTCCCGCCAGCACGCCGGCGGCCTTCCGCGCTTCGTATTGCCCGGTCAGGCCGAGCGCGTCCCCGAGTGGCGTCGCGACCAGCGCGATCGCGGCGACGATCGCCGCCACGCCCGACAGGAACGCACCGATTCCGGCGATCACCCGCTCCCGGTCTCGGTCGCCCCACTCCTGCTGGTCGTATGCCTCCCCGAGACTGGTCATACGCGCACACACGCCTGCGAGATACAAAACTGTCCGTCAGACAGAGGCAAGACGCCTCCGGCCGCGGTGTCCGTCCCGTCTAGACTAACGCTTGCAGCGTCGCCCAGAAGTCCGGTGCGCCGTCCTCCTCTTGGACGCGGACGGGGACAAACCCGGCGTTGCGCGCCCCTTCGATGTCCGAATCGCTGTCCCCGACCATCACGTACTCCTCGGCCTCGATCCGCCGCCGGGCGTGCTCGAACGGTGCCGGATCGGGCTTGTGCGCCCCGGCGTCGTACGACGAGACGACCGTCTCGAAATACGGGAGCAGATCGTGGGCCGCGAGCTTCTCGCGTTGCCAGTTGCCGACACCGTTGGTGAGCACGCCCAATCGATTCGACTCACGTAGGGCGTCGAGACTCTCGTCGGTCCCCTCCGGGACCGTCGTGTGCTCGTGTTCGGCCGCCTGTAACGACGCGACCATCGCGTTTGGGTCGCCGTCTTCAGTCGCCTCTTTGAGAACGGCTTCCATCCCACGGCGGACAGGCTCCGGTTCGAGTGCCTCGAAGGCCGCGGTGAACGCCTCGTCGTAGACTCCCAGCAGCGAATCGGACGCATCCCCGAGTTCCGCCTCGAACACGCCACGCAAGAGGTCGGCATACGAGCGCTCGAAACGCACGAGTGTGCCGTCACAGTCGAAGAAGATCGCGGTCGTCATCGGTCGTCGGTCTCGACGGGCCGACCGTCCTGCGTCGGCGGTGCGATGTGATCGATAACCGTCTCGACGTCCGGTTCGATCACGCGCACCCGAACGTGGATCTCGCCGAGCTCGTCCGGATCGCCGACGGCGAAGTTGGCTACTTCCTGGAACGCCGCCTGCTTCTTGAGGTCGAAGCTGAACGTCTCACCCTGGCGGTTCTCGAAGAACGCACCCCGGGCGGTATCAAGGATCTCCCGGCGGTGCAATAGCTCCGAGAAGTGACTCAGATCGTGGGTCTCGCCGACGATCTCGCCGTGCCGGTGGTCGAGGTCGGCCCCCGGGAAGACGTTCGTGATCGCGTCGGCCACCCGGTCGGGGACCTCGGTGTCGTAGACCGGCGCGGTGATCTGGACGTCCACGCTGTAGACCTCGCTCATCGGTCTCCCTCCACCGCGGCCAGCCCCTCGGTCAACAGCGTCCGGACCCGGTCGTGAAACGCCTCCAGGGAGTCGGTGTTTGCGATCGTGTAATCGGCCATCGCCATCGCCTCGCCCATCCCGAAGCCGAGTTCGCGCTCGTCGCGGTCCTCGAGGCTCTCGCCGCCCTCCTCGACGCTCGCGTCCCGCCCCCGCAGGTCCAGCCGTTCGGCTCGTACCTCCTGGGGTGCCTCGATGCTGAGCAACTCGAAGTCCTCGCCGAAGGCCTCGCGGAAGCGCTCGACCTCGACGTCCGAGCGGATGCCGTCGACGACGACCGTATCGCTGTCATCCAGTGCCTCCCGGATGATCGGCAGCGATCGCTCGGCGATGGCGGCCGGCCCGTTCTCCTCGCGCAGGGCTTTGGCGACCTCGCCGTGGTGGGTCGCGGGGTCCAGCCCCCGGTCGCGACACGCCTGGCGGATGACGTCGCCCATCGTGACCACTGGGATGTCGAGATCGCGGGCGACCGCGGCGGCCTCGCTCTTGCCGCTGCCCGGCAATCCGACGGTTCCGATAACTCTCATTGGGCCAGATTTGGCTACAGCGGGTGGTAAGGATTGCGTCTCGACGAGATGGCGCGATCAATGTGTGGTCGCCTGTCGGACAGGCGAGTTCGCTTCACTCGGCTGTCGCAGTGTCTGCACTCAACGCCCCCAATCTGAAGTTGAAATCCATCTCAGTCGGCGGCTTGGCATCGTCGAGGAGCCGCCAGAGGATGAAGGAGTAATCGTAGGTGTATTCGGGAGAACTCGGTGGGAGATCGGATGTTTTGGACGGCTCCGCGTAGACGTGGATCGTCCGCCCATCTAGGTGTGCGTCCCGGTAGTCTTCTAGCGCGTAGCCGTTCGGGAGTGCGCCAGCGAATACGGTCAAGAACGTTTCAGAGTTCAGATTGCCCTGGATCCGTCGTAAGCTCATTTTTCGCCCCCCCACGTGCTCCCATCGGACATTGTCGTTCATCCACTCCGGATCCGTCACGAGCCAGCCGTCAGCAGCAGGGGCGACTTCGAACGTGGGCTGTCCCTTGATATACCGCGACTGAGACCCTCCTCCATTGCTCGTCTGTACCCGTGCCTTCCGTCCTTCCAGTATATCGCTGATTGTAGCACAGCCTGCAAGCCCAGCGACGGCTGTCACCCCCATCGCCATGACTGCCCGTCTGGACTGCCCCATTTTTGTCCCTGTAGAGGCAACAACGGATATACACTTTAAAATATTTGTTAAATCTTTCTTCCGCTCATCCTCGCCGTTTCGAGGACTCGCTACGCTCGTCCTCGCTGCTCACGGCTTCGTCGTTCGCTATTCGATAGCTCCCTACGGTCGCTATCGCTACTCGCGGTTCCTTCGTCACCGCTCGCTGTTTCGAGGACTCGCTACGCTCGTCCTTGCTACCGCTCACGGACGACGACAAACTTCGCCAGGTCCTCGAGATACGCCAGCGACTCTTCGGCCTCGGTATCGATCGTCGAGAGCGCCTCGAGGGCGGCGTCAGACTGCTCGCGAGCGCGCTCGTTGGCTTCCTCGGGTGTCAGTTGCGTCACCTCGACCAGCGAGGGTCGCTCCATAGCGGCGTCCTGACCGGCGGGCTTGCCCAGCTTCTCCGCGTCGGCGGTCGCGTCCAGCACGTCGTCGCGCATCTGGAAGGCCACGCCCACGCGCTCGGCGTAGTCGCCGACGGCCTCGACGGCGTAGGGATCGGCGTCGGCGGCGATCGCGCCCAATTCGGCGGCCGCTCGAAAGAGCGCGCCGGTCTTGCGCCGGGCCAGTCGCATATACTCTTCCTCTGAGGTGGGCTGGGCGACCAGTTCCGAGGCCTCTCCCTCGCCGAGTTCGACCATCGCCTCGGAGACGGTCCGCATCGCCCGCTCGTCGCTGGAGAAGAGTTCGAACGCCTCGCCCAGAAGCCCGTCGCTGGCGATGATCGCGGACCCGTGTCCAAATGCCGCCCAGGCACTGTCAGATCCGCGCCGGAGATCGGACTCGTCGATGATGTCATCAATCACCAGCGAGGCGTTGTGCACGAGTTCGATCCCGACCGCGAAATCCAGGGCGTCCTCGGCGTCGCCGCCCAGCATCTCACAGACCAGCACAGTCACGATCGGCCGAACGCGCTTGCCGCCGGCGAGCACGACGCTTTCGAGTTGCTCGCCGAGCGCGTCCGGCTCGACTCGCTCGACGACCGCCTTCAGGCGATCGGCGACCATCGACCGACGACGCTCCAGATACTCCATCGGACGCGCCCTTCGGACTGGAATGTAAAGTACGTGACGGTCAAAATCGAACGACGGAACCGAGCACAGGCGGCCGATGCGCCCGGAACGAGTCCGTAACCGACCGCCGGGAGACTATCCTCTCCCGTAACGGATTCGCGCAAGAATGGGTCACCACGAGCCGACAGACTCGTGTGCGAGACCTGACGGCGAAACAGTGGCGGCTCCTACATCATGCCGCCCATGCCGCCACCCATACCGCCCATGCCACCCATGCCGCCGGCACCGGGTCCGCCTTCCTCGTCGCCGCCGGACGTCGAAAGATCACCGGCAGCGATGATGTCGTCGATCTTCAGCACGAGGTTGGCGGCTTCGGCAGCCGAGGACAGCGCCTGGGACTTGGCGTGGGCCGTCTCGACGACGCCCGCCTCGTAGGTGTCCTCGATGTCGCCGGTGAAGACGTTCAGCCCGGCGTTCTCCTCGCCGTCCTCGTGAGCGGCGCGGACCTCGACGAGTGTGTCGATGGAATCGAGGCCGGCGTTCTCCGCGAGGACGCGCGGGATCAGTTCCAGGGAGTCCGCGAAGGCCTCGACGGCCAACTGCTCGCGACCGCTGACACCGTCGGCGTAATCGCGCAATCGGCGAGCGAGTTCGACCTCGACGGCACCGCCGCCGGCCAGGACGAGTCCGTCCGCGACAGCCGCGGAGACCACGTCCAGGGCGTCGTTGACGCCGCGTTCGAGCTCGTCGACGACGTGGTCGGTCGACCCGCGCAGCAGCAGCGTCACGCCGTGGGAGTTCTCGCCCTCGACGACGAACCACTCGTTGTCGGCCTCGTAGGTCACGTTACCGGTGCCGAGGTCCTCGGCGGTGGCGCTGTCGAGATCGGAGACGATCCGCGCACCGACGGTCTCACGCATGAACTCGATGTCGGATTTCTTGGCTCGCTTGACGGCCAGAATGCCCTCCTTGGCCAGCAGGTGCTGGACCATGTCGTCGATGTTCTTCTGACAGAAGACGACGTCGGCGCCGGTCGCCTTGATGTCCTCGACCATCTCCTTGAGCTGCTGTTCCTCCTGCTCGACGAACTGCTGGAGCTGGGCGGGATCGTCGACACTCAGCTGGGCGTCCGCGTTGGTTTCCTCGATCTCCAGGGCCGTGTCCATCAGCAGGATGTCGGCGTTCTCGAAGTCAGTCGGCATGTCCTCGTGGGCGGGGTCCTCCTTGAGGAGGACGCCCTCGACGAGCTCCGAATCGGCCGCGGTACCGCTGGCCTCGGTCGTGATGTTGAGGAACTCCAGATCGACGACCGAGGAACCGTCCTCGGCCTCGACGGTAACGTTCTCGACGGCGTCGACGATCAGCTGACCCAGCAGGTCCTTGTTCTGTTCGGCACCTTTCCCGGTCATCGCCGTCTCGGCGACCTGCTTGAGAATCTCCGTATCCTCGACGCTGACTTCCTCAGCGACGTCGTCGATCTGGCTGCGGGCTTCCTTGGCGGCCATGTCGAAGCCCTTGATGATCGTCGAGGGGTGGATGTCCTGTTCGAGCAACTCTTCGGCGTTTTTCAGTAGCTCACCCGAGATCGACACCGCAGAGGTCGTCCCGTCGCCGGCCTCGTCTTCCTGTGTCTCGGCGACCTCGACGATCATCTCCGCGGTCGGATTGTCGATGTCCATCTCCCGGAGGATGGTCACGCCATCGTTGGTGACCGTCACGTCTCCCATCGAGGAGACGAGCATCTTGTCCATCCCCTTCGGACCGAGCGTCGAACGTACTGACTCCGCGACAGCCCGAGCTGCGGAAATGTTGTGACTCTGTGCGTCTTTGTCCTGCATTCGCTGGGAATCCTCGCCCAGAATCACCATGGGCTGGCCCTGCATTCGCTGACTCATATTCGGTCGAGGATTGAATGTGATTCTATATAAATGTGTGGGTTCGCGATTGTTATCGTGGATTCCCCAGTGCCAGGAACACTCGGAGAATAGCGCCGATTACACGGCTATTTGCGGCATTTGTGTGTCATTTGATGACATGGGTATCGGGGCACTGATCGACGATTGGCCACGATTTATATAGGCCATGGTCGGGCTGGGACGGCCCGTCAATTCGACGGCTGTCGCTGGATAGCAGTCAGCGATCGGGAGTAGTAGGGTGTGCGCGTCACCGAGCTGGCGACCAGCCACAGATTGTACACTCTACGGCGCCGGAATCGTGGAGCCCACCACATTCGGGGCACTGCTTTTTGTTGTAGCTGTCTTCCCAACTGGAAGCTTCCATGTCGTGGCCACGCTGCGACAGGAACTCATCGAACATGTCGTCGCTCGGTGCTGAGGCCATGCATGCTATGGTATACCACGACGGTATATATGCTTATTGGTTCGTCAATACATGACATAGACAATGCAGTCGTGAGTGGATTCGACGCTGGTCAGTCGAGAGCAACCCGACCAATAGCACCTAATATTGATATCTGTAATTCGATCTTCCCGGCCCAGGTCCCTGAGATATCCCGGACAACAGACTGTACGTCCACGTACGACCGCTCACCTCAATTCGCGAGTCGAAAAGCGAAACTCGACAGATGGGACTGCCGGGTTTGGTCTTCGAAAGTAGGTGGGGTGGGGGGTGGGTGGGGGGAAAGGATCATGGCACCGGTGGGGCGGTGCCACTACAACCTTCTGGGGGAGCCTAAGTAAAAAATCTTGGGGGCGAATTATCGACTCTGATAATAGGCGAACTCTGAGGTGCCGAATCAGGGCGACAATCAACTGGTAAGCTGCTTCGATAGTACGATGAACTCAAGCTCTATCCCATCTATTTCACGCGATCGTGTTTCAACACGCGTGTATCCATGCAATTCGTAAAATTCCGTTGCGTTCCGTGACGACACGACTGTCAGCGCCCGGCAACCGATCAGTAGCGCGCTCGATTCGAGCTGTCCGAGCAATCGCGTGCCGATACCGGACCGTGCCCGGTGTGGATGGACAAAGAGCGCTTCGATCCGATCCGATTCGGCGCTGAGCACCCCATAGCCCACCACCTGCTCGTCATCGCAGGCCACGAGGATCTGAAACCCATCGGTCTCCGTCGCGTTCCGATATTCGGTGAGTGCGTCGTCGTCCGGTGTCCAGGCCTCGATCTGTTGTCGTGTGTACGCGCTCGCGGACAGTTCGGCAATCGCGGCCTGTTTTACCGCCAGAATCGCCTCGGCGTCGCCCGGCCGCGCTGTCCGCACCGATACGTTCACCATCCGGGTGTTTGTTCCCTCTCCCTCATCTTGTGTATGGCCATCCCGGCAGGCGCGATGCTGGTGGCTGTGTATTTGCGACAATATTCGTCATCCCGTGTTGGCGCGTCACCCCGAACTGATACAGTCACAAGTCTGAACCGGGGACTTTGTCAACCCCGGCGTCGAAGCGCGAGTATGCTCGTAGCCTTTGATTTCGACGGCACGCTCTCGGACTCGGAGATGGTCGTTCTGCTGGGCGAACAGTGCGGCGTCGCCGGGGAGATCGACGAGATCACCGAACGCGCGATGAACGACGAGATCGAGTACGCCGAGAGCCTCCGCCAGCGTTGTGCGCTCCTGGAGGGGCTTGCTGACGAAGACGCACAGGCGGCCTTCCAGCAGGTCCGGCTCCGCGAGGGCGCTCCCGAAGTCATCGACGCGCTCAACAGCGCCGGCGTCCACACCGCCGTCCTCACGGGTGGGTTCGAACGGGGCGTCCAGGCGGCCCTTGCGTCCGCCGGCGTCGACGTCGACACCATCGTCGCCAATCGGCTGCCGGTCGATAGCGGGACTCTCACCGGTGAGGTCGAAGGTCCCCTGATCGAGGGCACGAAAGACACTGCTATGGAATCCACCGCGGCCGATCTGGGACTTGACGCTTCGGACACGGTCGCGGTCGGCGACGGTGCCAACGACTTGCCGATGCTCGAAGTCGCCGGTCTCGCGATCGGGTTCGATCCGAAGCCGGCCGTCGAGGACGCCTGCGATGTCGTCGTCTCCTCGATGTCCGAACTCCGGACCGTCCTCGAACAGCAGGGCGTCCTCTGATATCCGACTCGGTTTATAGACTAGCTCGGTAGCTATTCACATACCTTCGATCCCGGGCCCGGGAGTGTTGATCTCCATCTCCCAAAGAAAGCTTTATATAGAATCACATTCAATCCAAGCTTGACTATGGCTCAACAGATGGGTAACCAGCCCCTCATCGTACTCTCGGAGGAGTCCCAGCGGACATCCGGGAAGGACGCACAGTCGATGAACATCACGGCCGGGAAGGCCGTCGCGGAATCCGTTCGGACCACACTCGGCCCGAAAGGGATGGACAAGATGCTCGTCTCGGACACAGGCGATGTCGTCGTCACCAACGACGGCGTCACCATCCTTGATGAGATGGACATCGAGCACCCCGCCGCGAACATGATGGTCGAGGTCGCCCAGACCCAGGAAGACGAAGTGGGCGACGGCACGACCACCTCCGTCGTCATCGGCGGTGAACTGCTGACGAAGGCCGAGGACCTGCTCGATCAGGACATCCACGCGACCGTCCTCGCACAGGGGTATCGCCAGGCGTCCGAGAAGGCCAAGGAGATTCTCGAGGACATGGCCATCGAAGTCGACGCCGACGACACCGACATCCTCGAATCCATCGCCGAAACCGCGATGACCGGCAAGGGTGCCGAATCCGCCAAGGATACCCTCGCGGAACTGCTCGTCAACGCGGTTCAGTCCGTGGCTGACGAGGAAGGCATCGACACGGACAACGTCGATGTCGAGACGGTCGTCGGCGGCTCCATCGAGGAGTCCGAACTCGTCGAGGGCGTCATCGTGGACAAGGAGCGCGTCCACGAGAACATGCCCTACAGCGTCGAGGACGCCAACGTGGCGCTGCTCGACACCGCGATCGAGGTCAAAGAGACCGAACTCGACACCGAGGTCAACGTCTCGGACCCGGACCAGCTGCAGGAGTTCCTCGACCAGGAGGAACAGCAGCTCCAGGAGATGGTCGACAAGCTCGCCGACGCCGGTGCCGACGTCGTCTTCTGTCAGAAGGGCATCGACGACATGGCCCAGCATTACCTCGCCCAGGAGGGCATCCTGGCCGTTCGCCGCGCCAAGAAGTCCGACATCAAGGCGCTCTCGCGCTCGACCGGTGCCCGGATCGTCTCGAACATCGACGACATCACCGCCGACGATCTCGGCTTCGCGGGCTCAGTCTCCCAGAAGGAGATCGCCGGCGACGAGCGCATCTTCGTCGAGGACGTCGAGGACGCCAAGGCCGTCACGCTGGTCCTGCGCGGCGGCACCGAGCACGTCGTCGACGAAGTCGAGCGCGCCGTCGAGGACGCGCTCGGCGTCGTCGCCGTCACGCTGGAGGACGGCAAGGTCGTCCCCGGTGGCGGCGCGCCCGAGGCCGAGCTCGCGCTCGGTCTGCGTGACTACGCCGACTCCGTCGGTGGCCGCGAACAGTTGGCCGTCGAGGCCTTCGCTGACGCCATCGACGTCATCCCGCGCACCCTCGCGGAAAACGCTGGCCTCGATCCGATCGACTCGCTGGTCGATCTCCGCAGCCAGCACGACGGCGGCGACACGACCGTCGGGCTGGACGCCTACACCGGCGACATCATCGACATGGAAGACAACGGCGTCGTCGAGCCGCTGCGCGTGAAGACGCAGGCCGTCGAGAGTGCGACTGAGGCCGCCGTGATGATCCTGCGCATCGACGACGTGATCGCCGCAGGCGACCTCAAGGGCGGCGCCGGTGACGACGACGAAGACGAAGGCGGACCCGGTGCCGGCGGCCCCGGCGGTATGGGCGGCGGCATGGGTGGTATGGGCGGCATGGGCGGTATGGGCGGCGCGATGTAAGTTCGGCCGAAGGCTGAACCCGCCGTCCGTTGACGCTCGCAAAACGAATCGCTCGCAGTACGTTTCCGTTTTCGTTTTCGCCTTCGAGCCTTGCCTCTGTTCGTATCGAGTTAGACCATCGCGCCCATACCCAGCGAGGAGAGCGTGTTCTTGACGATTGCGAACACGCCGAGGCCGAGACCGAGCAATACGAGCAGCAGGCCGGCAGCGATCACTGGCGATTCGTAGGCGATGACTCCGAGTCCGCCTACTGTGACGAGAGCACCAGCAACGCCGACGATTCCGAGTTTCTCAAGCATATCTCACTGGGCGCTCGGATGCGGTAAAACGGTGCCGGAGTCGAGCGGGTAGCGACCCGGTCAATATCGGAAGTCGGTTTCGACCCGGGCCGCTGTTTCGCCCATTTCCACGAGCGCGTTCTGGTATCGCATCGCTTGCATTTTTGATCCGTCGACTTTGAGCGTCCCGTCCATGACACTCGAGACGATATCGGCCTCGCCCCGGATGATCCGCTTCCAGTCGCTGTAGGACCCTTTGAGGGTGTACCCGTGAGCGACTTCGTCGGGACCGTCCAGCACAGCGGTCTGCAGGCACTCGCCGTCCCGGAGTTCGAGATAGAGATACAGCGGCTCGCCGTCGTAGGTGTCGTCCGGCCCGATCTCGAGGACGAAATCGCCGTCGAAGCCGACGCCCCAGCCGTCGGCAGCCGCCGCGTAGGCATCGTTGTCGTTGAGACGGTCCCGGAACGACTCGACCCAGGCTTCGGCTTCCTCGGGCAGCTCGATCGCCATCGTGTACGTGGCTTCTCACCTCTTGCCCTTGGATGTATCGCCCGCGTCCTGCCAGTCTGTCCTGGCCCCCTCGTGTGTCTCCTCGATTCGCCTGCAACCGTCAGTCTGAAATCCTGTGCCGTTGAACCATCCTATATGGGCGACGACAGCGGGCGAAACGACCTCCGCATGCCCGACGACGACGAGGTGTTCGCCGTCGTCACGAACATGCTGGGGGCCAACCGCGTGAAGGTACGGTGCATGGACGGCAAAGAACGCACGGCGCGCATTCCGGGGAAGATGCAGAAACGCATCTGGATCCGTGAAGACGACGTCGTGCTCGTCGAGCCCTGGGACTGGCAAGACGAAAAGGCCGACATCGCCTGGCGGTACGACAAGCAGGAAGCCGATCAGTTGCGCGAAGAGGGTCACATTCAGGAATAACGTCTGTCTGTTCTCACGCCGACAAAGGGAAGTATATGAGTCTCAGACACCTACCGCAAGGTATCGATGCAATGGCAACCTGACTGGGGACTCCGCGGCCGGATGGGCCTGACGATGGTCCTGCTCGGGCTCCTGTACGTCGGCTTCATCGCTGTGCTGGCGGTCTCCGGGATCAGTCTCCTCGGCATGGTGCTGTTCCTGGGGCTGTTTAGCCTCGGGCAGTTCTTCTTCAGTGACAAACTCGCGCTCAGGAGCATGGGCGCGCGAACCGTCTCCGAGGAGGAGTACCCCGAACTTCACGCGACTGTCGGCCGACTCGCACAGCAGGCCGACGTGCCGAAACCGGACGTCGCGGTCGCCGACACGCAGGTTCCGAACGCCTTCGCGACGGGACGCTCCCAGTCGAGTGCGACCGTCGCCGTGACGACGGGGATCATGGGGACGCTCGATCAGGACGAACTCGAAGGCGTTCTCGCCCACGAACTGGCCCACGTCAAGAACCGCGACGTGATGGTGATGACGATCGCGTCGTTCCTCTCGACGATCGCGTTTATGATCGTCCGCTGGGGCTGGTTGTTCTCGGGCGGTCGCGGCCAGGGTCGCGGCGGCAACCAGGCGCCGATCTGGGTCGCAATCGTGGTGTCGCTGGTCGTCTGGATCGTTTCGTTCCTGCTCATTCGGGCACTCAGCCGCTATCGGGAGTACGCGGCCGACCGCGGTGGCGCGATCATCACCGGCCAACCCTCGGCGCTCGCGAGTGCGCTGCTGAAGATCTCCGGCCGGATGGACCGGGTTCCCGAGGAGGACCTCCGCGATCAGGCCGAGATGAACGCGTTCTTCGTCATCCCCATCAGCAAGGGGTTTGTCGGCCGGGTGTTCAAGACCCATCCTGCTACGGAAAAGCGGGTCGAACGCCTGCGCGAGATGGAACGGGAAATCGAGACCGCGTGACGGGGTCGATTCTCCCCCAAGTTCACCGGGTGTAAATAGCGTCCGTACGAACCCTCCGATATGGGACTGCTCGATGGGCTCAAGCAGGCGCTCGGACTCAAGGCCGAGGCCGACGCGACCCGGGACGCCGATCCCGACGACCTCTGGGGGATGAGTACCGCCTACGTGACGATGGAAGCGGATCTGGGGTACGCGCCGACCGGCAATGCTGCGCTGTGTTTCGCCGCCGTCGATAGCACGGATTTCACGGACGCCCTCGGCAATGTCGAAGCGATTCTGGAAGCCGGCGAGGCCGAGACCGGGACGACCGCGGAGTTCGTCGAGGACAGCCACGGCTATCACTGGATCGTCCTCGAAGACGACACCTTCGAGGACCTGGTGACGAGCGTGCACTTCGCCGCCGACGAACTCATCGAACAGGGCTACGGCTCGCGGCTACTCGCGGCGCTGTTCGCCTTCGATCACCCCGCCGAGGATCGATCGGTCTACTGGGTGTACTCGTTCCGACGCGGGGCCTACTACCCGTTCGCGCCGTTGCCCGGCAAACGCGAGCGAGATTCGGGCCCGGAGTTCAAACTCCGGAGTGTCCTCGACGGCGAACTCGACCTCGAGGACGACGAGGCCTACTGGTATCCGCTCTGGCCCGAGGACGACGGCCACCCCTGGGAGTGACGACGCTCTCGGAACCTTTTCGCATCTAAACCCCGCGATGTACTGCCGTTCCGTGACAGCGCTGTCCTGCGCTTTCACTTTCACTATACTGTTAACGAGGGTTTATGACCCATCCGATACAAGCGAGGGGTATGGCAGCAACCGAAGACCTCGAAGACCTGCCGGGTGTCGGCCCGGCGACAGCCGAGAAGTTGCGCGAGAACGGATATGAGTCCTACCAGGGGATCGCAGTCGCCTCGCCGGGCGAGTTATCGAACACGGCCGATGTCGGCGAATCGTCGGCGGCGGACATCATTCAGGCCGCCCGCGAGGCCGCCGACATCGGCGGGTTCGAGTCCGGATCGACCGTTCTCGAACGGCGCGAACAGATCGGGAAACTCTCCTGGGGCGTCGAGGAAATCGACGAGTTGCTCGGCGGCGGCGTCGAGACCCAGTCGATCACCGAAGTCTACGGCGAGTTCGGGGCCGGCAAGTCCCAGGTCACCCATCAGCTGTCCGTCACCGTCCAGCTCCCCAGCGAGTACGGCGGGCTGGAGGGAAGTGCGATCTTCATCGACAGCGAGGACACGTTCCGTCCCGAGCGGATCGATCAGATGGTCAACGGGCTGGACGACGAGGCTATCGAGGCGACGATGGTCCTGCACGGGATCGTCGAGGAGGAAGGTGACGCAGACGCCGGTGACGAGGCACTCGTTGAGGAACTCGTCGAGTCGATGCTCGACAAGATCCACGTCGCGAAGGCGTTCAACTCCAACCACCAGATTCTCCTGGCCGAGAAGGCCCAGGAGATCGCCAGCGAGTCCCAGGACGACGAGTTCCCCGTCCGCTTGTTGACCGTCGACTCGCTGACCGCCCACTTCCGCGCGGAGTACGTCGGTCGTGGCGAACTCGCCGAGCGCCAGCAGAAGCTGAACAAGCACCTCCACGACCTGATGCGGGTCGGCGACCTGAACAATACCGCCGTTGTCGTCACCAACCAGGTCGCCTCCAACCCCGATTCGTTCTTCGGCGATCCGACCCAGCCGATCGGCGGCAACATCCTCGGCCACACCTCGACGTTCCGGATGTACCTCCGCAAGTCCAAGGGCAACAAGCGGATCGTCAAACTCGTCGACGCGCCGAACTTGCCGGATGGTGAGGCAGTCATGCGCGTCGAGGAAGGCGGTCTTATGGCCGAGTAGCGCCGGTATCGCTGGTTTCCTTTTCAGCCCTCGTTTCGTGTCGAGGGCGCTCTGGCCCCTTCTCCGTATCCAGCCCCGGAGTGAAAGTGAACGAAATATGCTGGAATCGCAGTACATGAGTCGGCTTCGATCCGAAAACAGGGGGTTGGGAACGACTCGCGTACGCTGGGGTGGTGGTCAGCCAGCACCGTCTCGGTCGCCCGACTCAGAACGAAAGTCCTTAACCGACCGATTGCAGATATAGCAATGCGAGCCAGGATGGCCGAACGGTAAGGCGCACGCCTGGAAAGCGTGTTCCCTTTCGGGATTCTGGGTTCAAATCCCAGTCCTGGCGCTTCTACTGCGAACATATCACCGAGAACCGCGTAGCGTGTTCTCGGAAATTTGTGAGCAGGTGTGCGCTTACGCTGGGATTTGAGCACGCGAGTCGCAGCCCGCGCAGGCCAGCGGTTGAGCAGGTCCGCCTTCACGGGTTCAAATTCCGATAGACTCGCTTCGCTCGTCTATCGGCGTTCGCTCACTCCTGGTTTCGGTTTCTTTGTTGCTATCATCTGAGAGCCCTCTATATCAAAATATATTTAAATACACTCGGATGAAAAACAACGATATAGCGATGACGGACAACACACTTCGAATCTACCTGTCAGCAATTGTTATGCAACTCGGGTTCCTGCTGATCGCTGTTATGGAGTTCGCCGCTCAGGAGCAGGAGAGTACCTCGTCTTCGCTCGACATCATACTAGTCCTCATCGGACTGGGCTCCGGAATCGCGGGAGGAATTATGATGATACGGTATATCCTCGCCGTCTCATCGTCCGAGACTGAGTAGACGTAGCTGGCACGTACTGTCTCCCCATCCCAGCGACCGACCGAGACAGTAGAATTTAACGCTCGCTGGCCCCCATAGTCACGTAGCTATGGTCGGGGTGTTACTGGCCGTCGGCATCCTCGTCGCCGCCTTTGTCGGCTTCAACATCGGCGGGTCCTCGACGGGCGTAGCGTTCGGACCGGCGGTCGGCGCGGGGACGATCTCGAAACTCGGCGCGGCGGCGCTGATGACGGTGTTCGCGCTCGCTGGTGGGTTGACCGTTGGCCGGGAGGTCGTCGCCACACTGGGTGGCGACATCGTCGCGACGGAGTTCACGATGGTCGTGAGTATCGTCGTGCTGTTTTTCGTCGGGTTCGCGCTCTTTCTGTCGAACGTCGCGGGCGTGCCCGCGTCGACGTCGATGACGGCCGTCGGCGCGATCGCGGGGCTCGGGCTGGCCGAGCACACGCTGCAGTGGCGCGTGATGGGCCAGATCGTCGCCTGGTGGCTGGTCGCGCCGGTCGTCGCCTTCTGGGTCAGCGGCGTGATCGGGCGGTATCTCTACCCGACGCTCGTGGAGTGGTTCGCGATCACCCAGTCGGAAGGCGCGCTGTTCGTCCTCGATCGGTCCGGCCCGCTCCCGCGGCCGCGACTGGGCGAGGAGACCACGCCCCGGGAGGTCTTCGGGACGGTCCTGGTCGTCGGGATCGGCTGTTACATGGCCTTCGCCGCGGGGGCGTCGAACGTCGCCAACGCCGTCGCGCCGCTGGTCGGCAACGGGGCGCTCGGCGAGACCGAGGGGATCCTGCTCGCCGGCGGGGCGATTGGCCTCGGCGCGTTCACGATCGCCCGCCGGACGATGGACACTGTCGGCAACGACCTGACTGATCTGCCGCTGCTCGCGGCGATCGTCGTCGCCGTCGTGAGTTCGACCGTCGTCACCGCGCTGTCGGCGATCGGCATCCCCGCGAGTTTCGTCGTCATCGCGACGATGAGCATCGTCGGCCTGGGCTGGGGTCGGGCGACCCGGACTGTGACGATCGAGGAGACCGTGCACGGAGCGGCCCCCGACGTCTCGGTCGGTGCGCTCACCGCCGACACGGAGGACGCGCCGACCGTCGGCGGGGAGATCGGCACACCGACCAACACCGAGACCCGAGCGATCGGCGAGGAGCGCAGCGAGGACATCCCGGCTGCCGACGAGCTGTTCGAACCGAAAACGACTGCGAGGGTCGTCCTCATGCAGAATCTCGTCCCGTCTATCGCGACGATCGCGGCCTTCCTGATGTTTCGACTCACTCCGATCGCATAGGAATCTAGTGGCATGTCTTGTGATATCATGGGCCATTTCGAACAGCAAAGTCTAACCGTTAGGCGTCAGTACACCTCTGGTGATGCCCACAGTAGAGTACCTTAACTACGAAGTAGTGGACGACCAGGGCTGGGACATGTACGACGACGACCTCTTCGAGAAGGCCGATGAGGCCGGTCTCGACGAGGACGACTACGGCGAACTCGAGGTCGCCGAAGGCGAGTACATCCTCGAGGCCGCCGAAGCCCAAGGGTACGACTGGCCGTTCTCGTGCCGTGCCGGTGCCTGTGCGAACTGTGCGTCGATCGTCCTCGATGGCGAAGTCGAGATGGACATGCAGCAGATCCTCTCGGACGAAGAGGTCGAAGACAAGGGTGTCCGCCTGACCTGTGTCGGCACGCCCGGCAGCGACGAGGTCCAGATCGTCTACAACGCCAAACACCTCGATTACCTGCAGAACCGCGTCATCTAACGCGCGGCGCGCAGCGATCGATTTTTCGGGGCCATGCGGTTTGGCCCTGTTCGACTTCCCCAGCAGTCGAGGGTATCGTAGCTAACCAGTGTCCTGACGAACCTCGCAACGTTTATACGTCTCGATGGTGTTCCTATACATGCAATGGCGAAAGGAACGGTTGATTTCTTCAACGACACTGGCGGTTACGGCTTCATCGAGACTGAGGACGCGGACGAGGACGTTTTCTTCCACATGGAAGACGTTGGCGGCCCGGACCTTGAGGAAGGCACAGAACTGGAATTCGACATCGAAGAGGCCCCCAAAGGCCCGCGCGCGACCAACGTCACACGCCTCGACGAATAGGCTCTGACTGCGGACGCGAGCACATAATTTTCGTTTCTTTTAGCCGGGGAGTGGCAAGACTGCTGTCGTAGTGTCTGGCCACCAGACATATACTCCCGTCCGTGTAGTACATCATATGATACTCTCACTGGCGAAGCGACTCCTCAAACTCGTCGGTGGGGTGTTCCTCGTCGTCGCAGTGTTGCTGGCATTCGGTCTCGTGACTGGGGCTATCGGGGTCCCGAGCGTCACTGTCGAGGATCCCGGCGAGTGGGGAACGACCACCGAAGAGACGACCGAAATCGAGACGACCCTGGCAGTCGAGAACCCGAATCCCCTCGGTGTGACCGTTTCCGATGGGTTCAGCGCGCGGTACTGGGTTGCGCTCAACGACGTCAGACTCGTCGAGGGGCAGCGCGAGTCGATCTCGGTCCCAAAGGGAACGAGCACGATCACTCTCACGTCGACGATGGACAACGATCGGATCGTCCCGTGGTGGGTCGAATACGTCCGTGCCAACGAGACGATCAGGCTCCACGCGACGGGGGAGGCGACGGTCAACGTCTTCGGCCAGCGCCGGATATCGTTCCCCGAGCAGGAACGGACGTTACTGGCAGACCAGCGACCCGTGATCGACGCCTTTTCCGCGGCCGTCTCGACGATGGAAGGGGAGTACACGGCCGGAGCCGGTACCGCCGGCTACGAGATCCGTGACACGGACGCGGAGTGGGCCACGGTGACCGAGGAGACCTCGAATATGACGCTCACGATGGAGGTACACAATCCCGGGTCGGTCCCGGTACCGCTGGTGCCGGACGGGTTCCGGTTTGACGCCACTGCCAACGACGTAGCCCTGTTCACTGCGAGCGGAGACGCACTTACGCCCGAGAGTGTCGATCGAGATGCGATGCTCCGGGCCGGCGAGACCCGGACTGTCGAGTACACGGTGACGATGACGAACGACAACGTCGACGACTGGTTCCGTAGCCACATCGCAAACGGCGAACAGTCCGATCTCGTGATCGAGCCGCGTCTGGAGTTCGGCGTTCCGGAGGTCGGCGCCACGATCACGATTCCGGACCACGGCGGCTACGAGTGTGAGTTCCGGACGGCGATCCTCGAAGACCAGGAAAGCGGCTCGACCTGTGGCTCCGGCGGCTCGGTGACCGTCGAGTGATCGACTGCCTACCACCTCACCTGGTCACCTGATCGAGCGGCACGAGCCGGTGTTCCAGCATGGGCTTCGTGTACCCCGAGGACTCGTTCGTCACTCCGGCCGTGTAGACTTTTACTTTCTGCTGGAGGACGTGGGGCTCGCCTTTCTTGTTCTTGATCACGTCGACCGATCGCCAGGCCTCCTCCTCCATAGTTGTCGTCTTTCCCGACCGGAACTTCACTTTACCGGCCACGGCGGCTCGCTCGACAGTCGGCAACGACTACCGGGACGGGGAGAACTATGAATCTTCAATCATTAATAATAAAGTATGTCGTCTCAAAGCACGATTTACGCCTGCCCATCCTGTGGCAGCGATCGACGGGAGATCACCGCACGCGAATCGGTCCCCGGCGGCACGGACTGGCGACACTACGAGTGCGCGGACTGTGGGTTCGAGTGGCGGGTGTAGACTTCCCGGTCGCCTCGCCGCCTTCCGGTGGCTCCTCGAGGCTCGCGTATTCACTCCAATTTCCGGCATACGGACTGCTGTCGGTCTGTTCAGTCGTATCGCCGTCGCGGTCGTAGCTTTCTCGTAGGTCGGGCTCCGAGCGACGTGACATGCTCGAATTGCATGCGGTCTTTCTGACCGTGGTCGTGGGGACCGAGCTCTCCTTTGCAACACTGTCACTGCTCAATGTCAGGCACGGGGCCGCGACCGTTGCCGAACGGACGGAGTGGGTGACCGAGCGCCTCGGCGTCGATGACACCGAGCGACTGCTCGACTATCAGCGCGCCGGCACCGGGCTGTCGCTGTTGCGATCAGTTGTCGGGCTGGCCGTCGTCCTGCTCGTGCTGTACTCCGGGCTGTTCGGCGACGCCGTCGCCGCCATCGAGCGCATCGCGCTCCCGCCGGTCGCGCGCGGCGTGGTCTTTTTCGTCGGGCTAGTCACAGTCGTGCGGATCGCCGGCGCTCCGTTCTCGCTGTACGAGACGTTCGTCGTCGAGGAGCAGTTCGGCTTCAACCAGCAGTCGCCACGGCTGTGGGTCCGGGATTTCCTCGTCGGACTCGGGGTCTCGATCGTTCTGACCGCGATCGTCGCTGGCGGCGTCCTGTTGACACTGTCGCTGTTGCCCGAGTGGTGGTGGATCGGTGCCTGGGGGCTGTTCGTCGCCTTCTCGCTCGCGATGCTGGTGATCTATCCGCGGGTGATCGCACCGCTGTTCTACGAGTTCGAGCCGATCGAGAGCGGCGATCTCCGGGACGCCGTCGATGACGTCTTCGAGCGAGCCGGCTTCGCCTGCGAGCAGGTGTATCAGATGGACGCCTCCAGTCGCTCCTCGCACTCGAACGCCTACTTCGTCGGCTTCGGCCGGACCAAGCGTGTCGTCCTGTTCGATACGCTGATCGAGCAGATGGATCACGGGGAGATCAAAAGCGTCCTCGCGCACGAACTCGCCCACTGGAAGAAGGGCCACATCTGGAAACAACTCGCCAGTTCAGCGCTGCGGATCGGGATCGTCCTGGGGGTCTTTGCGGTCCTGATCGAGCAGCCCTGGCTCTACGGAATGTTCGGCGTTCCGGAGACGGCCTACGCCGGACTCGCCCTCGGAGCGCTGTGGATCGAACCGTTGCTGCGTCTCAGCGCGCCCTTGGAGAACAAGCTCTCGCTGGCACACGAACGCGAGGCCGATAGTTTCGCCGTCGAGGTCATGGGCGGCGGTGTTGCGCTGGCGGATGCGCTGGCGAACCTGACGAGCGAGAACCTCGCAAACCCGTTCCCGCATCCCCTCTATGCCACGTTCCACTACACGCACCCGCCGATCCCCGAGCGCATCCGTTACATCGAGAGTGAGGGCGATGCCGCCTCCGATAGTGACCCCGGCTGACAGCGAGCCACATAAACCGATCGATCACATATGGCGATACAATGGATCTGCCCGATCCCGTTCGGTCAGTACTCGCGGCGCTGCCGTCGTTACGGACAGCCGTCGTCGGTATCGTCGTCACGCTGGGAGTTGTCGCATTGCTTGCTACTGTTCTCGTCGCAACTGGCGTCATCGCCCAACCGACCGTCGAGAGTATCGACAACGAGTGGGGCGAAGCCACGAACGAGACGACACAGATCGAGACGCAAGCCCGTGTCGACAATCCGAATCCGATCGGCATTCCCGGTCTCCTCTCCGTGGAGTACACGGCCTCGCTGACCGACGTCGTCCTCGTGGAGGGCAAGGAGTCGGGCGTCGGGCTCTCGCCCGGCGAGAACACGATCGCGTTCACCACCGCGATGGACAACGATCGGATCGCGGACTGGTGGGTGACTCACGTCAACGGCGACGAACGCTCGACGCTGACGATCGAACCGTCGGTGAGCGGTCCGGGAGTCAGCAAGTCACTCCCCGAACAGACCTCGACCGTCGAGACAGACCTCCTGTCGTCGTTCGAGAACGGGACCGAAGAGACGGTCTCCGTGGACGGCGAACCGTTACTCACGATCGGTGACCGGGACGCAGCGTGGGGTGAGGCGACAGCGGAGACGACGCCACTGACGCTGACGGCCGAACTATCGAACGACCACGACCGGCCGGTTTCCTTCTCGGGCGTCGAGTACGTCGTTACCATGAACAACGTCACGCTGGGTGCGGGTCAGACGAGCGACGGGATCGATCTCTCGTCCGGCGAGTCCGGGACGCTGACGGTCGATGCGGCCCTGGAGACGGCCGCGTTCGCCGACTGGTGGCCGACCCACGTCCGCAACGACGAGACCAGCCGGATGCGCGTCGAACTGTACGGGCTCGTCGACCGGGGCGGCACCCAGACACGGGTCCCGATACAGCTCTACCAGCAGCGATTACAGTTCCAGACGGATCTGCTCGGGGACGACGGCACGAGCGTCGAGTCGCTGTCGAGTACCCGCGACTCGGTCGCCGTGCCGACGATCGGTGAGATCGACCGTGACTGGGGGACGGTAACCGACGAGACGACCGACGTGCACGCGGACACGACTGTCGACAATCCCAATACTGATTCCGCGGTCAACGACTTCGTCCGGTTGACGACGACCGCCGAGACATCGATCAACGACGTCTTCGTCGGATCGGGGTCACGCGAGACGACCCTGGAGTCCGGCACGAACGAGTTGCGCCTGACCAGCCAACTCGACAACACGAAGGTGCCAACCTGGTGGGCTCGCCACCTCAATCGCGGTGAGACCTCGACCGTGTCGACGGTGACGACCACGACTGCGGACGTCGGGTTCACGACGATCGAAGTCCCGACCGACGACGTGAACTCGACAACCGAGACGAACCTGCTGGCCGATCTGAACACGGACAGCCAGCAGTCGATCGGTGGGGACGGACAGACGTATTTCGTCGCCGAGTCGACGGCAGCTGAATGGGGCGACGCGACTCCGCAGGTAGCGCCCCTCGACGCACAGAGTACCCTGCGAAACGAACAGCCTGTCCCGATCACGATCCAGGAGATCCAGTACACCGTCTCGATCGGTGGCGTCACGCTGGCAGATGGGAGCCAGTCGGACGGGACGACGATCGGATCGGGCGAACGCGGGACTGTCGATCTGCGTATCGACCTCGATAACTCTCGGATGGACGAGTGGTGGGTCACGCACGTTCGCAACGGCGAACAATCGACGCTCGCGGTCGACGTGACGGCGACGATCGCGGCCGGCGGTCAGGCCCGGACGATCCCGCTATCGATGTTCTCGACGAACGAGACCGTCGAGACGGACCTGCTCGGGTAGTGTCGCGGGAACCGTGCCGCAAGTACGTGTCCGCGGTCGCCTGGAGGCTGGATGAACCACGACTGGCCGGACAACGACTGGACGAGCGTGAATCGGCGGATCAACGAGGTCGACTTCGACACCGTCCAGGAGGGACAGGCCCTCCTCGCCCAGCCCAGGCGAGGTGACAAGGGGCAGATCATGGCCCTCCAACTGATCGCCACGGTTCTGAACTTCCAGTACCAGAGTTCTGACACTCAAAGACGCGCTCGATAACATCAACAATAACCGCCTCGGTCCCGAGGGAAGCGCTTGTCAAAACGATTAAAATGAGATCACGGCCGTCGGAGGCGGTCGAATCGGCTGGGGTGGCGTGTAGTGCCGTATCCGGGCAGTGGCAGAAGGTGTATCCAGCATACGGCGACCGCAGGTCGCCGTTTCACTCGACCGAACGGAGTGAAGTCGAGGTCGTTTTTCCCCAGTCTTTGCAAGGAGAGGTGCCCGCAGCGCGCCGAAGGCGCGCAAGAACACCCGACGCAGCAAAAAGTGGCTTAGTAGTGCCAGGGGAACTCCTCGAAGTCGGGTTCCCGGCCCTCGTTGAAGGCGTCCCGGCCTTCCTCGGCCTCGTCGGTCATGTACGCCAGGCGGGTCGCCTCGCCGGCGAAGACCTGCTGGCCGACCATCCCGTCGTCGGTAAGGTTGAACCCGTATTTGAGCATCCGCATCGCCGTCGGGGACTTGCCCGTCATCGTCTCGGCCCACTCCAGAGCGGTCTCCTCCAGTTGCTCGTGGGGGACGACCTCGTTGACCATGCCCATCTCGGCAGCCTCCTCGGCGGAGTAGGTCTTCCCGAGGAAGAACACCTCTCGGGCCTTCTTCTGGCCGATTTGCTTGGCGAGATACGCCGACCCGAAGCCGGAGTCGAAGCTCGCCACGTCGGGGTCGGTCTGCAGGAACTTGGCGTGCTCGGCGCTCGCAAGCGTCATGTCACAGACGACGTGCAGCGAGTGGCCGCCGCCGACAGCCCAGCCCGGCACCACCGCCACAACGGGCTTCGGGATGTGGCGAATCTGGCGCTGGACTTCGAGGATGTGCAGGCGGCCGACGTTCTCGGGCGCGTCGGGGTTGTCCGGACCCTCACTCGCTCGCGGGTCGGTCCCCGCTCCGCTCGCCGAGTCGCGTGGCGATTCGCTGTATTCATACCCGGAATCGCCACGGATCGACTGGTCGCCGCCGGCGCAGAACGCCCAACCGCCGTCCTTCGGCGAGGGGCCGTTGCCGGTCAGCAGGACGCATCCGACGTCGGTCTGGCGCTTGGCGTGATCGAGCGCGGTCGAGAGTTCGTCGACGGTTTCGGGTCGGAAGGCGTTGCGCACTTCGGGGCGGTCGAAGGCGATCCGGACCGCGCCGACCTCGCGAGCGCGGTGGTAGGTGATGTCCGAGAAGTCAAAGCGGTCGATCGACTCCCAGCGGTCGGGATCGAAGATTTCCGAGACCATGGCTGTGCTGGGGTCCGGAGGAGCAAAAAAGGTGCTCGCTCCGTCGGGGGATTTTTGCGCTGGGGGACGATAGCTAGGGGAAGATAGGTCCCCATGGCAGAGACGTTCTACGACGTGCTCGGCGTGAAAGCGGACGCCGAGGAACCAGCGATCGACGCGGCCTTCCGGAAGCGGATCAAGGAGGTGCATCCGGACGTCAACGACAGCCCCGAGGCCGAAGAGCGCTCCCGGCGGCTGATCGAGGCCAAGGAGGTGCTCACCGACGAGGCGGAACGTGCCCGCTACGACCGACTCGGCCACGACCAGTACGTCCGCCAGGCCGACACCGACGCGAGCTGGGCGACCGGTACGTCGACACGGTCACCGTCCGGGACGGCCACGGAGCGAGCGGCAGAGACCGACAGCGACGCGGCCGGAGCGGCCGACCCCACCTGGGCTGGGCGGGACGACTGGCGGCACCGACGACGGCGCAACCAGGGGAGTCGGCGGACACGGGGTCGACGCGATACCGGGGACTCCCGAACCAAAAATGGCGAGCGAGCGAGTTCGAGCGACGGCAGCGGGACTGATCGGACGGCCGAACGGAGCGACGACGCGACGGCGAACGCCGCCTCCGCGTCGGTCGATGAGACGCAGGCCTCGGCCGGGGTCGGCACGACGAGTAACGTCGGCGGATCGGTCGGGTGGGCGGCCGGCGGTAGTCACGCCGTCCGGAACGAGCCGGGCCAAGCCGGCGTCGGTCGGGGTCGACTGTTCCCGGCGACGCAGTCGGTCGTGTTGCTCGTCGCGACGTTCTTTTCGTATCCCGGCCTGGTGTTCAGCAGTGTCTATCCCGGGTTCTCACCAGTGGTCAACGTCATCGTCGCGGCGTGTACGCTGGCGCTGATCGTCTATCTCGCCTCAATGCCGGAGGTCGGTATCTACGTCTTCGGCGGCTGGACGGTGTTCGGGACGTTCGTCGTGCTCGCGAGCACGATCGAGCCGCTCTCACCGGTCGGCCTCCTCGTTCTCGGGGTGACGTGGCTGCCGCTCGGACTGACAGTGCTGACCTACTGGGCACTTCGGTGGTAGTAATCCGCCGAGCACGGCCCGAGGGTCAACGGACGGCCGACCGGATCCGTTCGGCGAGACGCTCGCGAGTCCGGTGGCTCTCGTCGGCGTCGAACCGGACCTCGATGACCTGCGTGCCGTCGCTTTCGACGGAGTCGGTGTAGGCCGTCTCGAAGTCCGCGAGGTCCTCGACGATGGCGTATTCCAGCCCGTAGAGGTCACCGACAGGCTCGAAATCGATCCCGTGTGGCGTCTTGAAGTACTCCGTGAACGGCGGGTCGAAGTCCTCGATCGGGAGCATATGGAAGATCCCGCCGCCGTCGTTGTGCAGCAGGACGATCGTCGCGTCGACGCCGCAGCGCTCGACTGCCAGTAACCCGTTCATATCGTGATAGAACGCCAGATCACCGATGACGAGCACGAGCGGGTCGTCGGTGGCGCTACCGGCGCCGAGCGCGGTGCTTGTGACTCCGTCGATCCCGCTGGCACCGCGGTTGCCAAGCACAGTCAGATCGCCGTGCCGGGGCCGGCCGAACCGGTCGAGATCCCGGACTGGCATGCTATTCGAGACGACCAGCGTGGCCGGATCGGGCGCCTCACTGGCGACCGTCGAGAGGACCGCCCCCTCGAACTGTTCGGCCCCGACGGCGTCGGAGACGTTCTCCCAGTGCGTCCGTTCGGCCCGACGAAATCGGTCGCGCCAGTCGCTGTCCGCCGGCGCGTCGAGACGGTCGGCCAGTCGCTCGCTCAGCCAGGTCGGGTCGGCCACGAGGAGATCCGTCGCAGTGAACTCCGCCTCCCGCCAGCCGCCCGCGGGATCGACGACAAGTTGGCGAGCAGCGTGGTCCCGCAGGTAGTGTCTGAGGACTTTCGAGGTGGGCGAGGCCCCGAACCGGACGACGACCTCGGGGTCGGGCCACGCCTCGGCGGCGTCGAGATAGGCGTCGTAGCCGCCACAGACGAGCGGGCCGTCGTGCCCGAAGCGATGGCCCGAGAGCGGATCGGCCAGCACAGGAAAGCCGGTCGCTTCGGCCAGCGACGCGAGCGCGTCGCGTGCGGGAGTCGGCTCGTTCGCCGGACCGGCGACGAGTAGCCCCCGATCGACGGTGGCGAGCGAATCAGCCAGATCGGCGACGGCGCCGGTATCGAGCGTCTGTCGCCCCGTCGTCGTGCGGACGAATGGCCCGTCCCGGCCCGCGGCCCCCAGCGGCGCGCGGTCGGCCAGATCGTCGGGCACGTCGCCGGGTATGTCGGTCGGTTCCAGGGGTTTCGCTACGGGGACGTTCAGGTGTACTGGCCCGGGCGGTGTGGCCGTCGCCCGCTGGACGGCCCGATCGGCAGTCGTCCGCAGCGATCGTAGCGTTCGCGCCTCGGGGGTGGGTTCGGGCAGGGTCCGGTAGTACCGGACGGCGTCCCCGTAGAGCTTCTCCTGGTCGATCGTCTGGTTCGCGCCGCTGTCCTGTAGCTCGGGCGGCCGATCGGCCGTCAGGACCACCAGCGGGACGCGGGACTGGTTGGCCTCGATGACGGCCGGGTGAAAGTTCGCGGCCGCGGTGCCCGAAGTACAGACCAGCGCGGTCGGCTCGCCCAGCCGCCGGGAACGGCCCAGCGCGAAGAAGGCCGCCGAGCGCTCGTCCAGCTGTGAAAACGTCTCGATGTCGTCGTGGGCGGCAAAGGCAGTCGTCAGCGGTGTCGACCGGCTCCCGGGCGCGAGGACGACGCCGCTGACCCCTGCCGCGACCAGTTCCTCGACCAGCGTCTCGCCCCAGAGGGTGGCTCGGTTCGGTGCAGTCATCGGTGATCGTGCGTCACAGTCATCAGTTGTACACCGTCATGCGAGCGTATCCAGCATCG
>Ga0207754_100099_pt1 | contig 69143 bp, 67 predicted proteins | sample A23E1SouthBayCA_FD_187728 | JGI IMG/M metagenome (GOLD analysis project Ga0207754, IMG submission 187728) | Aerobic enrichment media microbial communities from Eden Landing Ponds, California, USA - A23 E1 (SPAdes) | ecosystem: Environmental > Aquatic > Marine > Unclassified | place: Emeryville...
CTCGTTATTCCCGTCGCGCGGTGGAAGGGAGAGACGAACAAAGGCGCAGGGTTCCGACGGGGGAGTCATGGTCTCCGCGGATACCATCTGGAAGGGAGTGACGAGCGTGCCCGGGTTCGTCGACTTCTCGGGACTCGCAGGACTGCGGTGGGGTGGTGCGGGCGAGGTTTAGTACGTGTGCAGGCAGAAGATGGTAATAGATCAAAACGAGGATCGAACCATCATGAGATTGAAACCAATGAAGAAGGGGGTCCGTGTGTTTCTTGCGACGCACGAGTACGAGACCTACCTAGAACACTGTTCCCGACGACTCCACCTCGCATCGCGCATCATGGGCGAGACCTCACCGCGAAGAGGGATCGTCGTCGAGCTGACCTTGAACGATTTCTTCGTGCCCGATGATCCCGACGTCGAACTCGCGTTTGTGAAACTCCGCGAAACGAAGGACACGACCGAAGGCGAAAACGCACTCGGCGGCAAGACCCGAATCTCGTGGGTCCCTTGGGACTTGTACGAAGAGGTGCAGCAGTACTGTGAGGACGAAGGCAAAGAAGAAGATGAGCCGATTTTCGACATCACTGGAAGCTGGCTCAAAGACCTTGTCCAGGAAGCGGCGGAAGCAACGGCTGTCGCAACTGGCAATCCCGACTACAAGCATATCCGGCCCCACGATCTCCGCGCCTATTACGCCACGAACATGGTTCAACGTCTCAACGTTGATATTGAGACGGTGATGGCGATGGGTGGCTGGGACAGCCGGAAAGCCATCGATCCGTATCTGGCGAAACCACTCCCCCGCGACCTCCAAGACGAACTCGCAAAGGCCGGAGTAGTGCAGAAAGACGTGCCAGAACCACCACGCCAGGACAAGTTAGGCCAGATTCTCGATCGCCTCGACCAGATCGAACGGGCACTTGATCTGCGGGAGGTAGTTGACGTGAAGGACCTCACGAGAAGTGACATTCACGCGATCAAGGGGCAGATCGAGAAGGAAGCGACAGAGGCTGAGAGATCGGACGTCGAGAAGACCACATCCTTGAATGATTTCCTGACTGCCGCGACTCCCGGGACCGCCTTGGTACTCGGGATGATGGTGTCCGCGACGGAAACGCTGGGTCGTGTACGGTACGAGCGAACGGCAATGGCACAAACGGCGACCGCCCCTTCACCCGGAGGAGGAGCGGCCGCGTACGCGTTGGGGCTGTTGCTGGTCCTCACACCAGTCATGGTATCGTCGGGGGCGGTATTTTCACCAGACGTCGCCGCGACCGCCGTCGGTGGGATTATCGGCTTCACCAGATTCGACTTTGACAATTCCCGGACCTCGTAGGTGAGATGTCCACTCCAAATGGGATTGTGGATTCGCTGGGTGTTGCCGAATTCACGCCCGCCGTCCACGGCGGGATGTTCTCGTTGAAGAGCGACAGCGTTCCCGACGCCATCTGCAATACATCGAAATTTCGTTGAAAGTACCAGCTACGTTTAGAACGCTCACTCGTCTCAACGAACGAGTTGAGGTTTTCTGGGATGAGTTGTAGAGGGTCCAGCACCGCGTTTATTTGATCGCACGCGGTACGGATGACTATGGCCAGCGAGGGGTATCGAATCCGAGAGAACACGGGCAATCCAGCACACCCCTACATCGAAGACGTCATTGATCTCGCACTCGCACGAGCAGCTGATCTACGACCACCCGACCATTCGGATGGCCACTTCGACCGGTACATCAAGGACGCCGTCGAACACGCCGACGAAGCCGCCGTCAAGAGATCTATCCGCCTCTCCTTCACTGAAGGCTTGACACACCGGATGGCTGGCCGGAAAGCGTTCGGTCACGATGACTACGTACTCGGAATCAACGTCGGCGTTGCAGCAACGGCATACCTCCGCGAACTCATCGACAACAAATCCATGGACAACTGACTGCGCATTCGTTCAGCCGCTTTGACGCAGACAGTCCATCGCCGGAGACATCCCCTGTGCTGCACTCCGACGTTCCCCGTAAGAATGATGCCCGATCTCCGTTCGTCGATACCGATACCTAAGTACAATCCGGTAATCTTGCTCGTATGGGGTCTCACGTTGGCGTAGACTGGGCGAGTGGAACGTGGGTGGTCGTCGAAGCAACGGCTGAGTCCACGAGCGTCAGTGCAGAGCCGTCATTACTCAATGTGTGGCAGGAATACGGCAACCAAGCAAGCGAAATCCTCGTTGATGTACCACTCCACCTCGTGAGTGAGGGGGACCGTGAGTGCGACCGAGAGGCCAAGCAGTCCCTCGGGTCTCGCAGCAGTACTGTCTTCTGGACGCCGACCCGCGGTGCCATCGAAGCACGAGGTTACGAAAGGGCAGCCGAGGAAAACACGGGAGGCCTCGGAAGCCAAAGTTGGGGACTCATCCCTCGCATCCGCGAAGCCCGCGCACTTCTCGAAGAGATTCCTGCGGCCCACGAGAGAGTCTACGAAAGCCATCCAGAAGTCTGCTTCAAAGCGCTCCACGGCGACGACCTTCCGTCAAAGACTGATGAAGCAGGCTTCGAGGCTCGGAAATCCTGCCTCGTCAAGCACGGCGGCGAGTCCTTCCAGCCCGTTCTGGACTTCGTCGCGGAGCGGCGAGCGAACAGTCAGTGGCATCACCGAATCCAATCTGGACGCGTTGACGACGTCCTCGATGCTGCTGTACTCGCACTCACTGCCCGAACCACCGCCGGAGACTACCCGACACTTCCAGATGACGCCGATCCGAGCTGCGACCCATCGATCGTGTACCCTGGCACGTAACCACCCTCTGCCACTGACCATGTGCCCTCGCACCCGTGGTCAGCCAGCCGACAGCTGACGACTAAGTATCCCCTTTCCCAACGCCTGCTACGATGAACCGAGATTTCGTCGAGGGCATCGAGCATCCTGAATCCAGGTATCTCCAGGAGACACAGGAGAGTGCCTACCAACGTGTTCGTGGGCGTCTCGAAGACCACCACAGACGTCCCCGACCAGGTACTTCGGAAGCTTACGTACGCGTACTACCACGACTGGGAGCAAAACGATCCCAACTACGTGTTCTTGCTCGCCGACCCCGGTGTTCCCGGAGAACACGTGGTCTTTGAGGCGAACGCCTACGCCGGCCTCAACCCCACGGACTATCGGACGAAAGTTCAAATCGACCAGCGCTTCGGCGCTCGCTGGCTGGCGAAACAACTCTACACCGACTTCACATCCGAATTCCTCACCTACTGCCAGGACCACGGTCTCGTCGAATTTGACGAGCCTTGGTGGCAGTATCTCCTCTCAGGGTCGTTCTTCGACGACTTCTACATGACTGACGTTGTGAAATACCGCGAGAACAACCCCTCGAAGGCTACGCTCGACGCCGCCGTACGACTTGGCCTGATGCAAGAACTGGAGTACATCGACCCGGACCTGATCTTCACGTTCGGGAGCCGCGCATGGGACGCAGTTCGAACCCACCTCCAAGCAGAACCTACAGAACCCGTCAACAACCAATCATCGATCACAGAGGTCCACGGGACGCTCCACCAAGCAACACGAAAGTATGATGTCGCCATTCTTCCCTGCGGGCATATGAGTCCCCAATTCCGTGGTGCACAGATCAGCCACGATGAATACATGGCCCGTATCGTATCCGGTATCGAGAAAAGCCGGAGTTGACTCTCCTGAATAACGACATCGACAACATCGGTTGCGGCCGGATCGATATCGAATCGGAGAAGAAGGGCCGTGACGTGAATACCGCGACCGAGAGCAGTACAATCACGAGGTCGTGTAATTCGTGCTAGCCGAGCAACCTCCTCTTCAGTTCTGTCGTTAGACACTCAACCTTGATTCAAGGGTTGCTGACAGCAATTGACCGATAGAGACAATGGACTGGCTAGTTCAAACGTCTTATTCAGAGGTATGGCTAGGCCACTTGTGGCCTGGTTGTGGCGTGTCACGTCCGTTTCGATACTGGAATCCCGCCTGTCGGAGGTCTTGTCGCTCCAGATCCGTTTCGAAGAACTCAGCCGAACTCAGCTTCTCCTTGATACTTCTCGATAGCCGCCGCATCGTTCGCTTATCCAAATCAACGGATTCAGCGAGCCGCTTGAAATCCTCTGTCTCCGAAATTCGCGTACCATCCTCGTCCCGCAGGTGTGCGAAGCGATTGTAGTTGACGACGACCCGGATGACCGTTAACGCCACTTTCTCGATCCGTTTGTTCTGCCCGAAGTCGTCGAGGTTCAACAAGAGCATCGCCCGTACTGCCTCATCTCGCTGAAACTGAGTGACATCGAGCCGAGAACAGTATGCCTGTGTGATGCGTTTCTTGTCGAGTCGAGCAAGTCGCGCGCTCAGCGTCCCATCTGACGGATGCCGTCCCTCGTTGTGTTCGGCGAGACGGTCAGCTGGTGTTCGAAACCGAGAGAACTTCGAGTGGCGGTACCGCTCTGAAGCATCCCCAATAGAGGTCTCCCCGACAGGCTCGTATCCAACAGCATATGATTCCACATCGACCCCCCATGCCGGCGGCAGATCTCCGTCCCCTTCTCCCTCGTGTATGGGTCCTGCCCGATAATCTAACCGGGCACCCGTAGTGATCTCCCGGATAGTATCGTCAATAGTGGCAGTCTCCCACACCGATTGACTCATTCATTAACCCTGCACCGGATGCGCTCTTTAATGCAGCGCTGCTGAACAGACCGAGGGACGACAGAATCCAAGAAAAGATGAGGGGGTGCTTGCTTGAATTTGGTTTAAGTATGGTCCTGCGACAATACTGTTATTGAGGGGTTCCCGGCTAAGTTGGCTCGGAGAGCCAGCGAGGGTATGCCGATTTTCCGGCCTCTATTCGAGGCCATCCATGATACCCTCTACCTGCCTTATGGCAGGTCACGAAGATTGGCTCGACTTCGTCAGCTAAGGGTTACCTTTGGCGCTCGCCCGCGAAGGATTACACGTAGGAGCTTCGGGCCCTTTGACTCTACGTCAAGCGGTGTCAGGAGATGACTACGTGGATTGCGAAGGGTATTCAACGTTCTGAGCGGCAGTCTTGCTTCGGTTACCATCCCGCCGAAGTGAACTTGCACCCAGAGCATCGTCACCGAGCGTAGCGTGTAGCTTGCCGGTCCAGTATTCCCCTCACCCGACGGTGCGATAGCGCTTTTCAGAGCCAATCGTACGACTGAGCACACTTCGGCAGGGCCAGATCCGTCCTGCCGACCAGAGGATTCTATCCATGAACACGAAAACCACCAGCGACCAGCATCGGCGTCCAGTTGTGTCATCCCACGCAGCAGACGAGTACGACAACCGGTTCGACAACGGAGACATCCCCCTCGCAACAGCGTGGGAACGCGGTGTAGGGGTCGAAGCACCGGACAAAGACTACCACGAGGCTCGGCTCCACCCGCTGATGGACCTCCTGATGACCTGCAAGAACGGCGTCATCACGACCGTGATGTACGCCAGTAAGACACGGGTTCGAGCACCCGGCAAAGTCCGGTGTCAGGGGTGTGGTCATCCCCACGAAGCGCTTCGAACCAACGAGACCTGCCCGTGGTGTGGTTCGACCGCCGAGGCAGGCCGGAGCACCGGAGCAATCAGCATCACTCGAAAGGGGGGTGACTGAGATGGCGCAAAAGCAGGGACTCGCTGATCTCGCCGATCTGTCCGGGTCAGGCGACAATGTCCTGGTCAAAGCTCAGGTCACTTGTGAGCAAGACCTGAACAGCCATCGGCCCTACCAGAAGGGACTCTTGTGGGACAAGTCGATGAACTACGGAGACATCCGGGCCTTCGTTGTCTACGACCCCGACCTTCGACTGGAACCTGGAAAGGTCTACATCCTGAACGGCAAAGACCACTACTACGACCCCCGAGGCGAAGTCCAGCTCATGCTCTACGATGGAGCCTACGTGAAGGAGCTCTACGACACCGACTCGTGAGCCCTCGACCCCTATTTTTTATCCACCTCTAGTGTGCTCGGTCGTCTCAAGTCCCCTGAATCGACAGACCCTCGTATTTATGTCCCATCGAGAGGAGTAGTTTGTGTGCCTGTCTTTCACTCCTACGTGAATGACGATGGATATTATATCACTGCTCGACCGTCTGATGTTGGGAAAATAACCTACCAGACAACCAGCGAAGCTGACCAACTTCTATCGGAGTTAGGTTACGAAGACGAAGACGATCTCCCGTGGGGGATAATCAACCCACTCCGGTCAGCTGATCTCATCTACACAAACAATCAAGGGGTTGATGATCATCAGGAAGACGCACCGAATCTTGATCCCTCAAAGTTGCCAGAACTAACGGAAACCGAGATTCAGGAATTACTCAATTATTTCGACTCACGAGGAGATATACCCAATCATATTTATAGCCGTCTAGAAGAAAAAATAGAATCCTCAACGGAGGAGATGCTTGACAGGGTATGCTCAAGATTCCACTCAAAATTCCCAAACAATTCTACGAAACTTCATGTGACCTGGAAGTCGTAGGAGCATGAGGAAATTAATGAAATTAGAATTGAGATTAGGGATCTGAAAATCACCCATTATCTAAGAATGCGGGGTGGACCCTCGGTTGACGAGTGGGAGGTGGAACATTCCTATGATGAGAGCTGGGAAGGAATGGCTAAAGCATACGAAACTAGACCAGAAATCATGCGTGCCCTTGGAGAAATCAATTCAGAGCTTCCATTCGAGATTACTTGGTGTGAAGGCCTCAACGATGGATTCATGATCTAGTCTTGGTTGCTCGGTGCGTATCTCGAAGTAGATAGAAACCATCCCGACGCATGAACTTTGGAGTCTACCTGTAGACTCCAAAGTTAAGGGGGTCCAGTCGTATAGCAGTATATAAAGAGGTCATCTTGAAATGAGCAGTTCTGCAAACTCCAAAGTTCGCGCAAAAGTATGGGTAACACCCGACCAAGTCGAAGCACTCCGATCAGCATGCTACACCACCGGTGCAGAATACCTCCAACAGCGTAACGAAGCGATCATCGCGTTCATGTACGATAGTGGACTCCGCGTTGGAGAGCTCGTCCAGATCAACAAGACGTTGCTTCGAAACGGAAACTCGGAACTCTATCTCCCGACAGACATCCAGAAAGAGTACCCGAACGAGAATTCGCCACCACCTGTGACCCTCACATTATCGAAGGACACGGCGCGATTGCTCTCAGCATATCTTAATTCCCGTTGGAAAGACCCGCAAGCACTCTTCCCGTCTCGATCCTCTGATCGGATTTCTGAACAAGGCGTTCGGAATATGCTCCACAAGATCGCTGAGGAAGCAGGGGTTCATCCATACAAGATTGATGGTACTCGGGGTAACGCCAGTGACGTGACACCGCACGCACTCCGACATAGCGTCGCCTACAGAATGATGAACGAAGAAGACAAAAATACGCTCTACGATGTCCGGAATCGATTACGACATCGCAGTATCCAGACCACTGAACGAATCTACGATCATATGCTGAAGGTCTAATCCAGCTGAGGATAATGACCAGGTATCCGACGCGACTTCGCAGCAAATCTGCCTGACGAGAGGGTCACAAAGGACACCTCGGTAAAGAACTCTGTCCAACGTCCCGGATCAATCGACGTACCCTCGGTCTCGAAGAAATGCGTATCGTTTCTTGTGATTGCCGAGAATCCCTTCATGAGGGTACTCTTCGGCATACCGGTGGAGGATCTCCGGATCGTCGATGACGACACCGTAATAATAGTCAAGCGATGCTGTCGTCGGATCAATGAGATGCTCTCCGTCGAGTAGACACCACGCGTGCTCGATCCCACCAACGTCGAGGTCACCCATCACTGCGAACCCTTCGACGTACGCAAATCGACTATCGTACTCCCACATCCCGAGTGAATTATTGAAACACGACTTTTCGGCCGGGTCAGTCGCTCGGATCCCGTCCGCGATGAGATCCTGGTCGTCAGTATCCACGTCGTGTGAGAGGGTGATTGACCGGCCGGCAACCGTCGTGTGTTCGAGTTCACTTTGCGACACGCCTTGCCCGTGGTCTGAAACGTAGGCGTGTAGTGGGGATGCCGTCTCCGACGCCTCCACGTATCTGGTCGCAGCGTTCATTCTCCCACACCAACGGCTACAACTGCGTCGATGTGGTGTCCCTGTTCTCGTTTCTGAATTCGCTCTCGTTCGGATAGCATTCTGTTGTTACACCGGCGGATTCGCCGCAAAGCGGCTCACACACCGCCGCGTGGTGAACAGGTGAAACCTACACGATGGTATAAACCCTCGTCCTCTCAGCAACCCGACCGAGAATCCGCCGATACACCGCGTTTCCTGCCGGGTTTCGACCAGCCGATTCGGCGCGACACTCCCACCACTTCGCCCCAACGTACAACGAATTCTTTGTAATCCAGAGACGGGCTCATTCGCCGCGCAAAATCACCTGCTTGTAAGTCGCCGCGGGCGCATTCAGCACCGAGCAACGCGTCGAACGCCGTGGATGACTACAGTCGGGTGACTCATCGATCCTAACCGAAACGCGCAGAGATGGTCGAAAAAGACACGCCGATTGAGAGCAGACAGAGCCGACTCACAGTACGACCATATCGTAGGGGTCGTGCTGACGACGGAGTATAGCGATGTGATACACAGTAACCGCGCTTATCGCTCGGATTATCTCCGTAGAGGCCCTGTCTGGGTGGCATGCCGACAATGGATTACGAAGCGGCAGCAGCCCGAGTACTGGACTACGTCGAGTCAGCCTCGCATATCCACCCGGAGAATAAGCGCCTCGTTCACGCGTATCACCGGGATATGGTTCTCGCGGACATCAGTTCCGCGCAACAACAGAAAGTACTCTCCCATTTCAAAATCATCACCGACCACGTCGGTCAGACTCCGTTTACGGAGCTCGACAAAGACGATATCGTGGATCTCGTTGCGTGGCTGTACACTCGCGGAACGAGCGCCTCGACAGTCGTTGATTACAAGCAAGCCATCAAGCAGTTTTGGAAGTGGATGAACGACGGCGAGGACCCCGAGGAAACCAAGTGGATCCGCCGCGGGCCAGTAGAGCAGAAACGAATCCTCCCACAAAGTCTTCTCACACCACGCGATGTCCAAGCATTAATCGATGCGTGTCACAACAAACGCGACCGCGCATTCATCGCTGTACTGTGGGAAACCGGAGCCCGGATCGGCGAACTCATCGACCTGCAAGTGAGCCACATCGAGAACACAACGCTGGGAAAGCAAGTCGTCGTTGCAGGGAAGACCGGTTCACGCCGACTACTCCTACTCGAATCCGAACCGTACCTTGACGCGTGGCTGACAGCCCATCCAAACAGACGGCCAGACGCGCCGTTGTGGTGCAAGATCGATGAAAAGCAAGGCTCCCCAGATGAAACGATCAACTACCAGTACATCCGCCTACGGATCCTCGACCAGGCGCGTGAGCGAGTCGGGATTGAGAAGCCGGTCAATCCCCACCATTTCAGACATAGCCGCGCGACCTATCTAGCGAACTACCTCACAGAAGCACAGATGTGCGTCTGGTTTGGGTGGGTCCCCGGGTCCCGCGTCCCCGGTCGCTACGTCCACCTCTCAGGCAGAGATATCGATCACGCGTATCAATCGATGCTCGACGAACCGGGCTACACTCGTCTGGCTGGAGCGAGTTGAGAAACGGTTAACCACATTCACCTGAAGGCGACTTGGTTTTGGGAAACTGATTACTGGCGGCCCGGTGAATGCCGCATCAATGCCCCAGATATTCGACTTCTACTGTACGAATTCGGACTGTGACTTCGATATGCCGTCCGGCTGGGGATACTACATATACGCGGTTGCAGATGATGGCGAACGCGTCCACTGCCCTCATCCCGGGGAGATGGGGCGAGCGAGAGAAGTGATCGGCGAGGACGCAACCCAGGAAGAGATTGACCGTCGCACCGGGTTCAACACGTACTGCTTCTGTATCCACTGTGAATCCCAGGTGGATCTGGACTTGGATCGTGATGAGAAAGCGTGTCCAGAGTGCCGGTCGAACGCGGTCAAGACCATTGATGACCTCGTTGACGAACAATGCCCTGTCTGTGAAACTGGAACAGTTATCTCCGAAGATACCGGCGCAATAGCATAGAAGAGCGGTACGATGTAACCGAATGCGAACGCACCCGTGACGAAAGTCGTCTCTACAACCGCTCAGAATACATAGAATCTACATATTCCTTTGATACCGACACAAAACCGGAGTGTTCTTTCCATCACCTGTATCGTACCGACGCAAGTTGCACCGCCAGTAACCGATACTGACGTTTTTGTCAATAGGGAACATGCCTTCCAGTATGGACGTTGAGGAGTTCCAGCGGTTCATTGCCAGCCTCAATCAGTTAGATCGAATGTTTAGACGTCCGGTCGGCGATTCCGCCAAGGATGAAGAGACCAAGACACCGGGACAAGTGGACGAGGCTAAACTCGATGCAGAACTCACTGCCTTGGAAGAGGAGCTGCGAAAAGACTCCAGCCGATAACATCAGCGCACAATCAAGCGCGGGTGCGCCTGGCTACTATAGCGCTACATCGATACGACGTGACAGTCTCCCCTTAGTAATCGAAGCGCCTTGTTGACCCCGACGTGAGCGGATAGAATCGCCAAATCCGAGGGATTTGGACGCCGTCTGGCGATATGAGAGATAAAGTCAGCCTCAGAGCGCCGACTCGTTCTCGCTTGAACGACTGGGAAAAGGTTCTTATGCGGGAACTGCTTTATTTACAGTGGACGCAACTGGAGGCCCAATAATGACGTTCCAAGAACAACTCCGCTCAATAGAAGAGCGGTACGACGTAAGCCAGAGCGAACACGCCCGGGAGCTCGGACGTACTGTCGCGGACCTTCAGGACTAACGCGGTTATTCTGACTCATTGAGGAACGAGACGAATTCTGCTTTGCCAATACCCCCGGTCGTGATGAGCTCGTCGTGTCCAGCACGGGTAACAGATTCAATAAGGAAGTCCGTACAGAGCTCTGTATGCACGTCACCATAGTACGCGTAGGCCTCTGAACGAGTGAAATCGAGGTCATACTCTGCAAGAACGATCTCGATGCCATTCTTCCGCATAACGGTGTCACACCCCACTCAGAGAGTAACGAGAACGCCGTCGTATTCCGTCGAACCGTGAGAAGCCGCTTCGACTCGGTAATGTACTCGTTGACCCACGTCTTCCAGTCGTACTCTTCGGTCGCAAAGTCAGGGAAAGAAAACCCGGTTTCGATGCTCTCCAGGTACCATTGAGCCATACTGATCGATGTCCGGTGGTTCGCGTTGGGTAGCGCGTGTTTCAGAATGAGTGTAGACATAAGCTGCCCTGCGACATCGATGGCGGTACCGGTCCAATCAACGCGTGCGAGAGCGTCAGGAATCCGCTCTAATTCGATCTGCTTGTAAATTTCGAGCTTCTCTTGTTCCTCCAGTTCCTTTTCCTCGATGATCTCCTCGAAGATCTGAAGCAACCGCACCGTAATCGTCCGGTTCTGTGGCGACATCTCATCGAGTACGTCTTCAAACTCGTCATCAAGGTCCTCGACCGTACCGCTCGCCCCGCGATTCGTATACAGTACGAAGAATTCCTCATCCGGATCGTACTGCTCAATAATTGCATCTTGCCCGGACGTCGTTATCTCATCCCTGTCCTGAGTAACGTACGCGAGAGAATACTGGGAATTCTCGGGATGATGGTAATAGACACAGGCAGTCATCCCATCAGCGTAGGCGACAGACCGAATTAAAACACACTACATCCAGAGCCTGGTCAACATATTTTTCCTGGTTTACCCTACGTTGGTAAGCTGGGTTGCCAGTCCTTCGAGTTCGTTGACCTCGTCGATAGCACCCAGCCATCGATCCGGAAGCTGTGACGCTCCAAACTGCGCACCAGCGACTGCGCCCGCAATCGCCCCAATTGTATCGCTATCACCGCCACGATTGACCGCTCTCACAATCGCCTCCTCGGCTCTGTCCACGAATAACCCATCGTGGAGTGCCGTCTGTAGCGAATGCACGACGTACCCAGACGTCTCCAGCGTGGAGGGCGAGTCGCCCCGAGCGAGCGGTCGGAGCGCCGTCACAAGCTCATCAGGCGCGTCCGCACCGACGTAGTCGAGCGCGTCCTGTAACGGCGTCTCGTCGTCTTCAAGCAAACCAGCCACCGTGAGGTTCAGAATCGCACAGCCGTACGTACATCGCGGGTCAGCGTGCGTGATCTGTGAGGACTGCCGACTCACCTCAACAAGTCGATCCCAGTCATTCGCATACGGAATTGAGAGCGGCGGACACCGCATTACACTCCCGTTCCCTGCGTTCTGTCCTTCCGGACTGTTCTCCCACACGTGCTGGCCCGCCTCGTCCCACGCGTCGCCGCGTTTGAGCCTGGTGAGCGACCGCCTCGTCATGCCTCCAATGTCGAATGGGCCACTATCGTACCACGTGACGAACCGCTCAGCGACATCTGCCGGATCGAACGTTTGGTGTTCAACGAGACTCCGAGCGATGCACAGCGCCTGTTCAGTGTCGTCTGTGATCGTCCCAACCGGTTGGTTCCACGTTCCGTTCCCGACCATCTCGTCAAGTCGTCCGTGTTCACCACTGATCTCCTCCGCAGATGCGAACTCGACTGGCCGGCCAAGCGCATCCCCACACGCCAATCCGAGTAAAGCACCACGCGCCTGATCTGAGTCCATACGTCACCAACGACTACCGCTGCGAAAAATGTAAGGTAGCAGTCACTCGCCGGGTTTCGTTCCAGTCCGAAGATTCTCTCGGTACTCCGTCTACGCTTGGTACATTTCCACCCGTTCTTTCTCGGTCATCGTGTTGTATTCGTCCGCATCATAGAACGGGAGGTCGTCCTTCTCAGGCATCTCCATCAGCTGCCCGAACGAGTAGAGCTGTCGTAGTAGTGCCTCAACACCCAGTCTTCGCCGTGTTCGTCTACGGCTTCCTGGATGTACGGGGCGGCCCCGGGTACTCGTCGGCGAGTATCTCAGTCATCGTTGTTGCGGCTTCATGTTCGCTCTTAATTGCTCAGCGCGACTGGTAGTCACGCATCCTAGTATTCGGCGAGTGAGTGGTTTGGGCTATTGGCAGTCCACTTGCTGATCTGAATAATTTCGAACGAATCGAGCGGAGCCTCCACTCCGTCGGCGAGTTGAGTTTGAACCCAGGAGAGAGACTATCGATACGGATCGCAGTGAACGCGTGATGCGTGAAAAGTAAGTCTATTTCCCATAATATACTTAAGTGATAAGACAATATAGTTTACAAAGATGCTCTCGGGCACGGCTCTCGAAATACTTGATGTCCTGTGTTCTCAGCGGGACGCGACTGCGAAGGAACTTGCAGTAGAAACCGGTCACAGCCGGAAGCAGATCTACCGCGTCGTTGACGACTTACTCGAAGCAGACTTGGTAGACGAGTCTCGGCAGCATCATAACCAACGTGTTGTGGGTGCAACTGGTGATCCCGTAGTCGAAGCGTATCGGCATCTCACATCGAAACTCAGCCACGTAGACTGGTCAGAACTCCTCTCACCAGCAACGATTCGCGTCTGCTGGTACCTTGATGAACCGCGCCGTGTCACGGCAATCGCTGCCCGGCTCGGAATCACGCGACAAGCCGTTCACAAAGCCTTGGGACCACTCAAGAACCGGGCGATGCTAGCTCCATCCGGGCCAGAATACGCCCTCTCCGACGATCTCCAGCCGTTACGTGACTTTGCTCAGGAGGTCGTCACACACGAACACCGAACCCGGGTTCGAACACTCGCTCCAAGTGCCACGATAGAGTGGTGCGACCCGACCCGCGCACTCGTCCAGGTGCAAACCGCAGACGACACAGACGCACTCCAACACGCTCCCGCGTGGGACATGACCGGGTTAGCAGCATTTCACACGTATGACCTGCAATTCTTCCTTGCAGGGGAGCCGGCATTCTGGTACGCGCCAGATGACCAACTCACTCCTGCAGATCTCGTCTGTCACACACTCGTTCTGGAGGCGGGGTCACGGCGAGTGAGTTACGCGATGCTTCTCATCGAACAGGAACAGATCAGCGAAGCCGAGTTGATTGAGACCGCAATGTGGTACGGCATCGAGGAGGAAATTGAAAAAATGTACCGATTCATCAAAGGCGACCTCGATGCCACAGACGATGGGGGCCAAAGTATTCCGAACAGTCAGGAATACGCCGCGTTGAAAGACCAGTACGGGGTCGCCTGACATGACCGTATTCACTGGCGGCGAGGCAATCACAGAGTTTCTCGCTGAGTTTGACCGATGGCTCTCAGAACCAGTTGACGTGTACCTGTTGGGTGGGTCAGCAATGACGGTCCACGGACTCAAAGACCAGACCGAAGACATCGACCTCGCGCTCGCCGTCACCACCGAATTCGAGCACGTTCACCAGACGCTTCAACAGCACGGCTTCAGGGTGATTGACGAACCAACCGAATCATTCGACGGAGTAGGGAAAACAATCGAACTACGTCACCCGGATCAAGGCCTGCGGGTTGACCTGTTCGAACGACAAGTCGTCGGAAAGGTGTGGATCACAACACGAATGCGTGACCGAGCAGACGAGTTCTGGACCGGTGAGCACATGACCGCGTACGTACTTGCTGACGAAGACATGTTCTTGCTGAAAGCGGTGTCCGGTGGTGACTTGGGAAGTGGAAGACGGCGAGATATCGAGGACATGCGGATGTACGCGCAACGCGGCCTAACGTATGAAGCAATTATCGAAGAGATAGAGGAACAACGCCCGTTCAACACGGGTACGACTGAGGCACGCCACATCCGCGACCGATCCCATCCGTTGTTCGCTATCGAAACTGCAGTCCAGTTGCTCTCTGGTCTCCCGACATCGTTCACAACGCGTATCAGTTCGCTCGCAACCGAATTTGAGACTGAGTACTTCGTACTGGGAGCGATTGACGACGGCATACACGATGACGCGTCTATTCGAGAGTCTGTGCTCTCGAATGTGCGGGCGCTTTCAGTTGATGATCAGCAGGCTGTCTCAGAGGCAATCGAACGGCTCATTGAGAAACAAGTTCTTGAACGAAGCAGTGACAGTGACTCTCCCCGTCTGAACCTCGCGGAGTAAGGTGGCAGTCACTCGCTGGGTTTCGTTCCAGTACGGAGGTTTTCCCGGTACTCAGCCCACGCCTGATACATCTGCACTCGTTCTTCTTCCGACATCGTGTCGTGCCTATCTGGATCGGAGAACGGGAGTTCGTCCTTTTCGGGCATCTCCATCAGCTGCCCAAGCGGGTAGAGCAGCTCGTAGTAGTGCTCCAACACCCAGTCTTCGCCGTGTTCATCGATGGCTTTCTGGATGTACGGGGCGGCCTCCGGATACTCGTCGGCGAGTGTCTCAGTCATTGGGAGTTGTATGCTGCTGGGCTTGTTTGAGTCCGTCCACAGGCCGGGGTCAGGCGTTCGTGAATTCCCTACTCGGACACATTCAACGGTAGTAAATCTCCAGAAAAGACGCTCCGAAGATACTTCTCTCCAGATTATAGAACATAGTGTATGCCGATTGAGCCCCGCTGGAGTGCGAAAATTGATGAACCGGGAATGCCCGCCGATCCGTTGAATGCGAACCGGTCACGGAACCGGTTTCGTAATCTGTTCGCCCACGGGTCGATTACATCGATCACGCTCCGACTTCGATACCTATCGATTTTCTGTTGGGCATTAGAGGAACTGGATGTAGATGCAGACAATCGATATCAGCGAGTGAAAAATGTCGAGAAGCTGTTCTGTCTTGCTAGTCGATACCGCCAGTTGGAAACGGATCAAGGCGGAGAAGCGCTCCGCGGGATGGACGGGAACTCTCGGTTCAACTTTGACCGTGAGGAATTTGACGAGGTGGATCTCAACGAGCTAGAGCTGTTGAAGAATGATGGCTACGCGTACGCTCAGTTCTACCAGAATCAACTGCAGAATTATCTGTTGAAGCGAGGCGATTTCGAGTTAACTGGAGCTGGACGCGAACTCGCAGAAATCGTTGATCGAACCGTTGGTGACGAACGGGACCGAATTCTTGCGTGCGCACGCAACGGACGGGCCGAACGCAGTGATATTGAGGCGATTGCACGGGAGTTTGCGAATCAATCGGTATATTTGGAGGGGGACTTCGGGTCAGAGCGGCGAGCGTTACAAAAAATTATGCTCGGGTTTGTGAACTGGGACGGCGACAAACAATCAGGCACGGTCCAATTGGCAGATGGATTCCCCGACCATGTTGAATTGGATGTTCTTGAGCACCTGAAAACGACAATAGAAGAAGGAGAGTTTGAGGAGGCCGGGGCAAGTTCACTGTATCAACGGTATTTCCGCGGGTTTCACGAGATGCGAGCGGCCCATGCGTGTTTCCTGTGTCGGTTCTGGCAGTTGCATGCCGCTGATGACGCCGCTCAGCTGCAGTTGACTGTGAGTGATGCGAAGCAGTTCAATCAATATCGAGAATTAATGCGGTTGTACTGGTTACAGAGTTATGCAGGACTCGCTATCGAAGGTCAGTTAGAAGCCGTGTGTACGTTCCTGAACTCGCGCATACCGCCGCGGGCCGACTACGAGACACTACTGACAGCTGTGACAGACGACCCCGGGATATCTGCAGCATTTTCAGCAGTAGCCAGCGGTGTTTCAACGACACAGCGCGAAGAGACAAGAGATCCAGTCAACGCGGTGCGTGATTTGATGCTGTACGGGGTTGCTGAACGAAATGACCAATCCATTACTGTGCCCGAAGTCACCACGGCTGAGACAGTGACGGTCGGCGAAGCGATGGCAGACATTGAGTCGATCGTATCCAGAGGGTGGACAGCAGAACCAGCAGCAGCCGGTGAGACTCATTTGAATGAGGCCCTGCTGGGGCAATCGCTTCGTTCATCACTGAATCACCTGCATGACGTGAGTGATGACGAGCAAGCCCAACTGGACGCCTGGACAACGAGTTTAGCGCGGTCAGTTGCACTACTCTTGCTGGTTGTCGCTCGGTTCAAACAGGTCCAAGCAGACCGTGAGTGGCTGTACAATTATGCGTACAACCGGTTCGACTCGCCGTATACGTCGCTCCCCGAGCTAACTCGGTTCGTCGAAGCCACTGACGAGGAACTCCCAGTGTCTGAGTTCGCACGGAACGTGCTGGACAAAAAGGTGGTACAAACCAATTTGGAAGTATTTTACAGTCGGCTGAGTCCGGGGAATCTCAAACGCGCAGTATCCTTCGATCAGGACGAACGACTGTGTCTAGAAGCGGATGTCGAACGCGGGTCCCGACCGTTTACCGCACGGTCGTCACTCATCCGTTTTAGTGAGATGAACACGCTGCTCCGCGATGCCGGGCTACTGACGACGACAGAAGATGGGTATGCACCGACCTCAGCTGCTTCCGACGTGTTGTCACGGATCGTGGAGGTGGATGACGCATGAATCTCTTGGATATACTGGATGGCCGTGGATGGAGTATCCAGCAAGCGATTCAAACGACGTATCCGTTTGATCCACAGTTCTACAGTAGCTACGTACGCCCGCGATTACAACGCCGGAACTGTGAGTTACCGCTCGTCCTTGTTGACGGCAACCGGTACGAGCGAGAGATTACAAGTGCTGACTGGCGTGAAGCCCCGATTGGAACGGACTACCTGTTGGAGCCAGTCCAGTCGCCAGGAGTATTTCACCCGAAAGTGAATCTGTTCGCGTCAGAGCGAAGCGTCTTCTACTCGGTGAGTTCAGCAAATCTCACCCTTGAAGAGTACTGTAAGGCCGCCCAGATTGGGTTCGCAGACGGATTTCAAAAACCAACCTCCGACGACGAGACCGCACAGCTTGGCGATTCGTACTTCGTTGCGAAATCCATTAGTGATTTTTACACCGACTTACTCGGATACGAGGATTTCATCACTGGGCAAGACGCTCGCACCTACATCACCGAAACAGCAGAGACACTCGCATGGCTCGACGAAATCGAGGGGTCTGCTGTCGATGAGACCGACCGGAAGACCTGGTTTGTGTCGAACCTTGAAGATCCGATCGTAACGCAACTGATTGACCGAGTGACAGAACACGGTGGTCGTGAGATTGAACGAGCTCGATTGTACGCGCCGTATTTCGGGTCGCCGACTGTTCTTCGTGACCTTGCAGAGCGACTGGATGCCACCCATCTCGAATTACTGGTCGAACCGGAAAGCACTGCCCTCACTGTAGATGAGTTAGCCGAGACGCTTTCCCCATTCGAGTATTCTGTGCGCCGACTACAACCGGACCGAGCAACTCGATGGGTGCATGCGAAATTCATGGTACTCGACGGCGAATGGGGGCAGGCATGTCTCTACGGTAGCCCAAACATGACCAGTACCGCGCTGACAGCGTCGGCATCACACGGAAACATCGAAGCTGGTTTAGTGACCGTCACCCCGGAGACGGATAAAGAAACACTAGAAGAGGCAGTCTTTGACTCGTCAGCATTCCGATTCACCGTGTCAGAACCAGTCGCTAATCCAGCGGAACTGGACCTCCGGTCGGCAAGCTACGAAGACTGGGAAGCACGCACCCCAACCGACGAAAGGCAGGTTCAGTTAGAAGATGCACGAGTCACTCAGCCTGACTCAGAGGGCGACACCGAACTCATCTTGACCGTCGCTGGACTGTCTGAGAACCACGAAATCCGGGTACACACGGATACTGGAGCTGAGAAAACCGCCGATGTCCCCGCCGATGAGAGCTCCCAGGAGGTGACACTCCTGCTCACCGCAGCTGAGCGTGAACAGTGGACCGGCGCAGTCATTACTGTCACCGTCGCCGGGATCACCAGTAATCCACGGCGTGTCGTCGAAGAGATGCAGGCATATTACCGTGAGTACCGAGAAATCACGCGGAGTGCCGGCACCCAGAGTTCAAACACACTCTTGCGAGAAGTACTGCAGAACCCGGACACTGCAGCCGTAAACGTCTTCGACATCGCGCTATCCGAATTACAGAAACGAGCAAAGCAAACAGGCGACGACAGCCCTCAGACAGACACACGCTCACAGAACGACCCAGATGGGGAACGCCCACCGCCAAAGATCACCGACGGAGATCGTTCGCTGCCGTCGCTACACTCACTAGTCGAGAATCACCTGTCTTACCATCGTGAACAAGCACTGGCTGCGTTGACAATCACTGACCGACCAGAGCCAGCGACACTCGACACGTTTACCGACCACGCCCAGACATTCTGGGAAACCATTGAACTGTGTTTTGCACTCGACCGACTCGGTCAGCTCGACACGAACCGCATCGATACGAAGGACCTATTCGAAGCGTGCGAATCCGAGATCGACACGTGGCTTAGAGCACTGACGCAGGTGGTTCAGCAGGTGAACGGGATAATCGACCAAGCTGAGCAGAACCCAAATGTACAAGAACTATTATTTGGGCATCGTGACCAACCCATCATAGACGAGCCAACGTGGCAATCACTCTGCGAGATCCTCTTCCTCCATCCCGGCATCGTCCTTGAATTCGAACACCATTCAGACTATACTGCCTTCCGTTCACAGAACAGGCTGGCCAGCCGCCTCGTCTCCGTCTTCATAGACGTACACCCGTACATCGGCCAGTATCTCATGATGGGCGCACCACTCATCGAACAAGCGAATACGCTCCTCAGCAATCTCACAGTCGAACTCGGTGACGACGACAGCGAAATAGAACTATCTGGCCGCGGGATTCAAGCACTACTGCTCTACTTACTCATTCAACGATTTGCGAACCAAGACGCATTCTTCGACGGAGCAACACCGCATCCGGACACGTCGCAGGATGATATCTCAGCAGTAGCAGAATACGTGATTCAAGCCGAAGACGCACTCGTCACCTACGAACTCATGAGTTCACTTATGCTGACCGTGACTGTCAAAAAAGAACTCGACGATATCAAATCCTTAGCAGCCGCATGACAGCGCCACCGCCGTCTGCGGGAAGGCTGTCGCTGGGATCTTCCGAGGGGCTAGTCTGGATACGGTCCATATACTTGCTCCCAAGAGATCCGATCCTCCGAGACTGAACTTCGGTATCCACAAACCACAGGCGATTATGTGGATGTAGTAGTGGTGTTCTCTCTTGGTTACTGTTGACGACCTGTCCCCAGGTCAGTCACTTCCTGAGCCTATAGTCGTCGCAGTCACCCGATGTCAACTGGCAGGCAGGACAGTCACGACGAGCAGTCATTGAACTTATCGACACTGCTGGTGCCCCACTTCGACTTATTGATTACGAAGGTGCGGATATCTCAATCAACTGGAAGCAGAACCACCGGTACCGCATCTCACGATGTGGCGTGCAAAAAGGCGGGCACGGGTTCGCAATCGATCTAGCACCGAGCAAGAAAACGCTAATCGAACCGCTTGGTTCAACTGACCCAACCACGCGATTGCTTGTTGTTGGCGATACGCACATTGGTCGAAGAACACATCCGCGGACCGGGAAGAAGATCAGTCCTCGTCACGCGCTTGCTACTGCGATCCAGTACGGGATCGACCGGGATGTTGACGCAGTCGTGCACGTCGGGGATATCTTCCACGAATCCGCCACTTCAACCCATACAGATCATGTTGACACGCACGTCTTCGGACCATTAGCCGACGCCAATATCCCATTCTACTACATCACTGGAAATCATAGCTCATCACCAGGCGACGAACTTCTCCAACAGAGAACCGGAAGCCTGGTGACCAATGTTGGCCCAAGAGGTGCTTCGATCAATTCCCAGGTTCGCGTCTTCGGACTCAATCATCATCCAGACGGAAACATTCCTCTGAGCGACTTAGCCTTCCCAAATCTCGTCCCAGAACCCCTCTCCATCTTAATCCTTCACCAAACCATCGAACAACTCTCCGGCCACGGCCCAGAGACTGTAGACCTCGAACGTATCAACCACCAATTCGGAGGCCAATTCGACTTCATCCTCGCTGGCCATCATCATGATGCCTACCGGACAGACTGGAGTGATATTCCAGTCATGTACACCGGGGCAGCCGAACACATGAGTACAAACGATGACCCAGATGACCGCATTGCCTGGCTCCTCACCACCGAAAACAACTCCATCGTGTGTGACCGCTACGACATCCCATAATGGTTCTATTTCGCGTGTTAGTAGGTTGATTTAGAATATTGCCCCCCTTCCCTGGGGTATAACTCGTTACCAGCATTCGATTAGAGCATATGCGCCTCATAGATTGTCGAAACTTCCTTTCTCGGTACGCAGCTGGCGAGAGTTACAAACCATATGGCGGGCCCCTCCAAGACGGAACCAACCCTCCATCGGTATTCAATAATCATCAGACAACCATCGGTTGGCCAGTGGACGGGCACGTTATCCCACGAGACAAGTACGAACACCGACTTCGAGATACCACCCCCGATAACAACGAGGTACGTGCTGAGCAGATCTTACATTTTCTTGAAGCCGAGTGGGATACCGCAGTCGGCGCATACGGGCTTGATGCTGTTACCGAATACATCCCGTTCCATACCAATGAGCAATCATACGGTATCTACATTCCACAGCGCTGCATCCGCAGCCTAGGACATTTACTAGACGGTTGGGCACAAAAACTGACAGCGGAACCAGACACCCCGCCTGAATCAATCCATCTCGACGCCACTGCGAATGCTCCCTCCCAGTCACCGTTCGAATCTCTAACCCAAGCATTCGACCTCGCAGAAGAACTGCTCATCCGGTACCGCTGGGCTGACCACCAACTAGAGTTACTCGCCACACATCTGGCTGACTTCACTGGCATTGACGCGTACGATGTCTACCACGACCAGAATCGCCGACTTGATGCAGACGAAATCGCTACGCGGTACCGGTTACTCCGGCAACTTGACCGTAGCACTGCGTGTCGCCGTCTTGCTCCTTCTGGCCTGTATGACCCGTTGCTCCGCCGGATGACTGCAGCTTTCACGAACAACAATCGGAACGCTCTCTCACAGTTCAGCAGTAAGTCGCCACAGACGCTTCACCGGCAACAGGTCAGCGTACTCTCGTCAGCGTTCGATATCAACACCACAAGTTCCGAAGGCTTCCTTGCTGATGACCTTCCCAGCCGCCGCCTCGACCGGAGTGTTCCCACCCGAATCCAGGTGTACATCACGCGACGGGAACCTGATTCGGACTATGGCACGATCACAAATCGACCAGGAACTCGCTCGCTTGAGTTAGAACCGCGCCCAATCTCTCGGACGGACGAATTTGAGCGGAGCTACCAGAAGGCCGATGGGACGCTGCAACGCGATGTTGACGATCTTGTCGAAGATATCAAAAACCGGTTCGGGCATCTGACTTGGAAGGGAATGAGCTTCGGTCCAAATGACAAACGATACATCGATGTCACAGGGAGCAAGCGGCTTGTTGTACAAATCGATGACCAGACTAAGGAAGTAACGCTGCTAGATTTCGGGTCTCACGATTTGCCGCGCCAATATGGATTCAACAAGGTCTAACACTTGACTCATCTTCCGCAATTCGCACTCCCTCGTTTGACGATCCTTGCTATCAGAACGTCATTAACAGTACCTCCGATCTGAGTATATAATTGCATAATCCTCTGCCCGTACTTTTCGCAATTCACTTTGGCTTGTCCAGGATCTTCACTACTTCTCGAACAATAACCTCGACGTCGAATTGAACGCATCTATCTCGCCTCAGGCATCGACCGTATTACTGATCAGCGTTTTTCTGCCGGGAACCGTCCTCATCGGTGAACCCGTCGGTTGTTCCTTCTGCACGTGCGTTACTGATACGTTGGGACGCCGAATCGTAGGCGGCCTGCGTGCCTTCACTACTGGCATCCATATTGAGTGTCCGGTCTTTATCCACGCCGATTTCGCCGGCTGTCAGCGCAGCGTCTTGATTCGCGCCGATAAACAGGAACTCCCATCCGTCTTCTTGGCGTGCCTCAACCATCTTCCGCACCGTCGCTTTCGGTGTCTCTGACGCGTTCTCCTTCCCGTCGGTCAACACGACGATAACCACGTTCTCAGGTGGGGTGTCCCTCTTATCGAACTGTGAATCCGCTTGCTCGATCGCTGTAACGATCGCGTCGTGCAGCGCGGTTTGCCCGCTCGGCGTGTACGCTGCGTCAGTAAGTTCTGGGGCTTCCTCGATGTCACGACCACAGTACGTGAAATCCACTGTCGTGTCAAAATCGACGAGGGTCACGGTTGCCTGCCCCTCCTCCGCCCGCTGATCGGTCAAAAACGAATTGAATCCACCGCGTGTGTCGTCCTCGATAGACTGCATCGAACCTGAGGAGTCGAGGACGAAGGTCACGTGAGTGTCCACGCTTCAGTTAGTGTCGAGACAGGTAAATGCTCTCGTGCATAGACGATTCTGGAACCGGTTGCCTGCGCTGATCACTTAGTCGCTCGCGGTCCACTCTGGAGAGTCTCTCGATACCCCATCCCCCCATCATACATTCGAGGTGTTCTCCCTCTGTCACCGTATCGTCCTCGTCCGCATCGTAGAACAGTACACATTTCGACCGCCTAGGCTAACACTGCAATTCAATAGAGCAAATGTCACCACTCTTCTGGCGGATCAGGATTTGTTCGCTGTTCAATATCTCTCCCGATATTCCAGGTATTTTCGCCAGAAGGACCGATCCGAGGGTAGGAACTGTATTCACCGGGGAGTTGCCGCCGATTGCCCTCTCTAAGAATTGCTATTGACGCTAGCAGATCAAAGAGCTGTATTTTTGTTAATACAACATCCACTCCCTGGTCTTCCCCGTCACCTAACTGTAATCGGGCAGCAGTATCTGGCTCGTTCTGTAACATTTCGATGCCAAGGAGAAGCGGTTCAACCTCTCCTGATCCGCCAGATACTCTATGAGGTTCATTCTGATTCCGGTCGAATGGGAACGATTCCAAATCAATGTATTTACCCTGGCCTGGAACCGATCCGCCTTGAATTGTTTCGAATGACGCGAGTATATCAATTAGTGTCTGGACTTGATCGCCAACAATACTGATGTATCCACCTTCCCAACTACCTTGTCCGAAATGAAGCTTCAGCGCGAACTCATCATCTGCCTCGTATTCAGTGAGACTCAGTCTCACATACCCCTCTTTCGGGGAGACTGTTGACCCCGTAGGCTGGTCACCTGCATAATATGGCGCTGCGGACATTCCTTTCAAGAGATATGCGCGTGCAGTCCCTTCTTTGTTGAACGTGTCTTCTGTGGGATACAGATCCGTTGGTTTCTCATTTTCAATCCATCCATCATTATTCGCCAGTTTGGAGTTATCCTTGAGAAGATCGAGGGCACGTTCGGTCGCGTCACTGTATTTGATACGCTCCTTCTCTTCTGTGGTCAGGAACGGAGAGATGACTTCTCGCCCATCGGCTATCGCAACATCCCCATAACCTATTTTTTGGGGGTTATACCGGCTCATATATCCATCGTGTCGGAAGTCCAAACGGGGCGCATCACGAATAGTCGTCAAATCACCTCTCTCATCAACTGTAATAAGACCAATATTTTTCCCATCCTTATGATCATCCAGTATCTGAACTGCTTTCGTCCTGAGTGTGGTGGGGACAGCGAGATACAAATGCGTAAGTGATTTTGTGGTCAAGAACTCGGATAATTGCCTGGAGAGGCGCTCCTTGTCAAACGAAGACTCGCCTTTCGCCTCAACTCCAACCACTTTCCCTTCCCCGGAATCTAAGATTTCGGTTGGATCATACCCTCCAGAGAAACTCATGAGATCAATCGGCCGATATGATTGATCGGATGATCGTACGTTTGGAAGATAGCCCTCTGGAAGCCCGCCGTACTTCTCCCACACGCTGTGCCGTATCCAAGATTCTTCACGACGCCTGAAATCGGGGGTGTCCATCCGATCTAATTGCTCAGCATCTCGTCGGACGATCGGTTCATATGCTCTTTCGGGTTCGTGAACGCGCTCAAGATCCTGAAGCACTTCATGCAAATTCAGTGGGACATGAATCACTCCAAGTTCCGTAGGGCACTCAGCCCGTCGCAGATACCGGATTCCCTCACTGATTGTCGCTTCTGTCGATTCATCTCCCACGTCTCGTTCAAGTTTATCAAAAACGTAGGATTTCACGCTCCCCATCTGGCCCGGCTTAGTGCTCTTCAATAACCGTTCAGGAACTTCCTCCTGAATGCGTGATTTCGCTTCCTCAATCGTCGTGGAACTGGATCCAACAGCAGCTCTAATCTGTTTACTTGCTTGATTCAGGGTCGATACATTGGGACTTTGATTATTTTCAAGCTCATTAATAATCGGATCCACAGACCTTGACGCGAAGTAGAGCTCGTCGAAAACCCCGCTTTCGATATATCGGTGAACCTGTTCGTATAGTTCAGAACCGAATTCCAATCCGCTTCCACGCTTAACTTCGATACCGATGTACTTTCCATCTGGAGTCTCAGCGGCGAGATCTATTCGGCCAGTGCTAAGTTTAACCTCACCATCGACAGTCATGCCCTTCTCGCTCTCCAACCAATACCAGAGTTGCTCTTGCAGAAGCGGTTCAAGAAATGCAGCCACAATTGTAACTATGATAACGGATGGAGAAGATGTATCTGCCGGTGTCTACCTGATTAGACCATGCGCCACCACCCAGACCATATTGAATTAGTTGCAGATGAAGAACTCGTCTACGAGAATAACTGGGCTCTGTTTGATCAAGAAGAGTACCCTGATTTCTTCCCTGAAGATACGCGGAATCTCCGTTCCTATACGTCTGAAGATGAGCGTTATCGAACTGCATTCGCCACCCGAGAATCGACCACAATTGATGGTGTGACTGAACCGACAGGGATCTGTCTAATTAAGGACGAAACGGTCGTCTCAGTAACTGAAACGATTCCTGTTGACAAGGCGATACCAGCGAATGATGGCTCTGTCGTCGCAATTGGGCGTGACGCAACGAAGGTTATATTCTTTGATCCAACTGGGGAACCCGTTCATGAGGTAGAATTCGAAAGCAATGCCGGACCAATTACTATCTCACCAGATGGTGGTTTCGCAGCCGTAGCGACAGCGTTTCCTGACAATGCAGTACATCTCTATGACACCAATCAAAGGGAATACCTTGGACGGAAAGAGAACCCATCAACGACCGTCATCAAGTTCCTCGAATTTGAACAGGTCTCTGACGGGTACGTCGTGAATACATACGATATTCACCCAGACTCGTCACTCGCATCAGATGTAGATCCAGGCCGGACAGAAATCATCGACCGGATTCCAGCAGCTCCCATCAGTAATAGTCTCGAATTAGATGGTGCTGGTATCGTCGTTGAGGGAGAAACCTGGCACCACATACAAAAAGAGACGATGGAGAATGTTTCAAGTGACCTTCGAATTCCGGGGGTGACTCTCGACACATCCTGTGGACGAGTTATCGAACCACTTCATGCCGATCTAATATTCCGAGACGTTCAGGAGGCCCGGCAGAGCCAGTATGAGATTTGTTCCGACTGCAAATCCGGCCTCCTATCATATCCGACAGAGAAAGTTGAAAAACAGACACACAAGCCCTGATACCCAACCCCAACTTCGTAGCGACGTATTCGGTTGTTTTCTCGTGTGGCCAGGTAACAAAACCTCAGTTCTCTCCATGGCGAGCGCCAATTAAATATCCGAACAAAATCGTCCCACACCGGCGAGAGTAGCGTGTTCTACCGAGACACGTCCCCCTCCTCAGTGTCACGCCGTCGAACTGGTCCGAGCCGCGTGACCTGCTCGTCCTCAACAAGCCGTTCAAGCCCGTCTTCCGTGGGGAATCCGAACGTCGCCGTGTCGAACGCTTGCCCAGGCGCAACGGCACGGAAGTACTTCCCATGCGGGTAGTCGGCGAAAATCCGGCGTTGACACCCAGCCAGGTCAAATACGCCAAGATCATACGAATACTCTTGTCGGGCGATATGTGCTGCACCGCGCCGATACCCGAGCAGCGACCGCGGCTCAAACTCCTGCATCGACTCCACCGGAAACACGAAATTCTTGAACGTTACCGGATCACCCACCGCTAACAGATCGTTCCATGGGCCGTACTCACCGAACCGGATCGGGCCCTCCAATTCCGGTTCGAGCGCCGCCCGAGCGTCACACATCTGCTCACGATGGTCGGTGTGGAACACCCAATGTACCACGAACCCCAAGCGTGATGTCCTCACAAACCTCCGAGAGGCAGCGTATGATCCCGGTGCGCCCTCTTCTGGCTCGCAGCGTCACGCTGAATCGGAATTAAAAAGATAACACTATCGTTCGTTTGATCGGCAAGAAGCCGGATTTGGAACGTCATTTCTCAGGACTCGTTGAACAGTCGGCGCGCGTACCGGTAGATCGGCGCGTCGAGCCAGTCTCGCCCGGACGCGATCGTTTCGAACGCGGTTTCCGCGCTCTCAGAACTGAGCGCGTCACGTTTGACGAGCGCTCGGAGCACGATCGGTGACACTGCCACCTCCGTATCGACCAGTCCCTCTAGTTCGGGCAGTGCTCGATAATCGTCTGTTACGAGGAACGCGGCGTCAACGTCGCGTGCGGCGGCGACGCAACTCGCTTCTCCGGTATCAACACGACTCGTTTCGAACGGCGCACCATCCGCGTCCTGCACCGTTAGTGCATCTGTCCGTCGGAGTACGGCGGTCGCCGCTGTCCCGTGCCGATCATCGTACTCAGCCGTCTCTTCGAGTTCCTCAATAACCGTCGGCGTCGTGACGACGTCGAACGCTGCCAACGTCTGATCGAGCACATCACCGACAGCGAGTGAACTGAGCGCGCTCGTATCGACAACGACAGTCACAGCTCTGCGAGATCGTCAGCGAGTTCCTCGCCCCGATCTAGCACGTTCTTTGACGCACGCACTGACTCGGCATCCTGCCGACCGATGACTTCCACGAGTTTCTCAAACTTGATCTGATCGTCGAGATATAGTTCCACGACTGCCTCCCGGAAGCTTTCATCAGACTCCTTCTCTTCAAGATACTGCCGTAGCGCCTCGATCAGGATCTCAGTCCGGTTCTTGTGCGTGACTTCCGCAGCGACATCCGCTTGAACGATCAGTTCCTCCGGAAGCCGGAAATTCACTCGCTTCGTGCTCATCGTTGTACGTACGTTGTATGTACAATCATATGGGCATGTCGCCAGTCACCCTTCCACACCCGCTACTGGGCAGGAAGTTCTTCATGACTGGTTCGATCAATCGTTCATCTTCTTACGGAGCCGCTTTTTCCGTCCCTCAAACCCACCTTTTGTCCCATCTGTCGTCCCGATGTCGAGTGCTTGATCGCACACAACAAGCGCTTCCTCATACCGGTCTTGTCGCTCGTAAATGATAGCAAGGCGCTTGAATGACGGGATTCGCGGCACCTCACCGAACTCCGCCACAAACTCCTCAGCAATCTCAATATCCTTTTTACAGTACTCAATACACTTCTTAATCGCATCGTCGCGGTCGTCACGCTGCTTGTAGTACACGTCGATTAGCTCATTATACGCGAAGTGCGTGCTTGTTGCCGACCCATCATCTCGCTCTAACGCTTTGAGCAAGACTGTCTCTGCGAACGCGTAGTCGTTCTCGCCCGCTGCAGTCCCGCCGACGCCTTTCAAGTATTCCTGCGCCGACTGTGAGGTCTCCTGCACTCCTCGATCAAGCAGATTGGTTTCTCCACCAGTCCCGAAGAACGTGCTGTACTCGTAGAGCTTCTGACGCTGCTCATCGGAGAGGTTCAGGTACCATTCCTCTAACCCAAGTCCAATGATCAAATCCGGAACGTCTGATCCGGACTGGAACAGATTCGTTATTTTGTCGAACATATTGACCTAAGGGTGACGGGTTGGCCTCGGTATGACGGAGAGTTCGCCTGGAGCACCAGCATCATAGTTAGTTGCCTACGGCGGGGTCACCGAACTGGTCTCCGAACTCAAGGAAGTGTTCCTGTAACGTCTGGAACCCGTTCTTGATTTCGGGGCCACTCGTGACCGGGATGTAGAAAATCCCCCAATCACTATTCCACACATCGTCGTCGAACTGAATCGCATCCCATCGTGACTCCTGGCGCGTTGCTTGCTTCACGCGCTGGTAGTCTTCCGTCGGGCAATCCTTAATCTTGTAGAGTACCACGCTCAGGGCTTGATCACTTGGCTCGTCATGCCCGTGGAGTTCCGGCTGCGCCCATTCAATAGCGAGATTCCACGTCAGTCGCTCCCCAGACGCATTCACACGACTCATCTTCGTGTCCATCCGCATATTCCCGAGCGGCGGTGAATTCCGCCGTAAATTCACGCTCTTTTGCGGTGTCGGGTCATCCACGAAAAGCGCCGGCGCTTGTTCAGCGGTCGCTTCTGCGACGTTCCGAATTTCCCGCACCATCTCCGACTCGAACTGGTCAACCAACGTCAACGCTTTCAGAAACCGGTCGTTCTCGATCCCGTTCGTAATGAATTCCTCATTCATGCGTGTCTTCCTCCGTAAGTACCCGCCGTAAATACTTGATCTGTTCAGTCGGGTCAACAGCAGTCAGTTGATGCAAATCCGTCCCAGCAATTCGGTCACCCGTACCCGCCTCAGCCGAACGCAGGTCGCTGACGGGATGAAACCCCAGTAACCGTTGCTCGATCAACGTCACGAACAAGTACGCACTCGCCTGCCAGTGACTGTCCGGTTCCTTACCCTGCACAAGCAGCCGGCGAAGTACCCGACTCACATCCTGCCAGAACTGCACCGTCACCTCTGGGGAGTCTCCAGCCCGAATCACCGGTCGCTCATCAATCGGTCGTGCCAACTCGTCGTCGAATGTGTACTGGAGCTGTGACTGCTTGCTACGCTGGATGAGCAGCACGTGCGACCAATCCCGGTCATCGTGCTGCTCAATCAACTCCGCCGTATGCAGCGTCTTCCCGTAGTGCTCATCACCCGTTTTCACTTCGACCGACACCGTTCTCCCCGCGTATTCGACGAGAATATCGATTCGCCGATCAGACCGCTCGCCGTGAAAGACGACTTCCCGACGGACACGTTCAGGCGCTTGATCCGGCGTTCCAAGTAACGCTGCCGGGAACGCTCCCGTGGACTGCCGCAGAAGGTGCGCGAGCCAATGCGACCAGTCCTCTTCGTCCACCGCTCGTCGTAACGGCCCGTCAAACGAACTTTGCGACCGCCAGTCAGCCGCGAGCGGATCCTCATCAAACGGACTCGAACCATCCACCCACACGTCACCGACCGCTCCCAACAACCGCCGCAACTCAACTAACTCGGATTGATGGTCTTCTACATAACTCGCCCAGAACGAATCGATCTCCTCCCACGCCATTGCTTTCGACCCTCGATCAAGTCGCTGCGTGAACTGATTCGTCCCATGGAGCTCATGATCGGCCTTGAACCCATCCCAGAGCTGATCGACACTATCCCAGTGCTGCTGCTTCCAGGCTTCGTCAACGCGTCTCACTTGGTCGGCTGCGAGAACCATCTGCCGACCACCAGTAAATGCGTCCCACCAGCAATCCATTTCCGACCAGTCAGCAGTAGATGCCGGCAGAGACATACACACCCCATCGTAGGTCTGCGACATAGAACTTACCCGGAGAACCCCCTCGGCAATTCTGCACCCAGAAACACACCTTCCAAGCACCAAAAACCGTCGGACTGTCCGAAAACAACACCTCCAACAAAAATCAACAGACCAAGAAACAACGTATGAAAACCTGAGCCACGACAAACTCGTCGAAAGGTCCACCGCCTCAAAGAACAGGCAGCGGATCTAGAATCACAACTCAGAGTCTTCCAAAAGCAGGTTCAAAACAGGCTGAGTGACTGAACCTGTTCTATTCAACTCATGGCAACTATTAAGAGATTAAGTTGCGACATCTTTCCTAATGTTTCGGGAGATGGAGGTTGAAGAGCAAATCTCGTATTTGCGGGGTTGTTTACCCTTAAATCAGTTTGAACAAGTCACATCACAGTATCAGACATATAGTGGGGAAACTGTTGAGGAGCTAATTCAAGAAGGTAAAAATGTTCTACAGCTTCAAATGCAGGAGGGGCGGGATCACTGGGAATATCTCAAAGAGAGCTCGGAGGTTATCGTCGACCAAGGGTTGATGGAGAAGTCATATCGAGAACTGCTTTATTACTCTGTGTCAATGGGAAATTCGTTACTGGAGACCTACCCCGTCCCGTTTTCCTTCAACGAGGACCACGAAATAGCGGAGTTGATCGAAGATGAGGAACACACTATAGAATCTCTGAGAACCCATATAATCGAAGAAGGTGGTGAAGGATCTGAAGACGCTCTCTCCGAGATGGGCAGGAACATCTGGGACGTGATCGAAGAACATCCGCAGATCCGTTTCATATATTTCGAAGATAAATACCATATCTACTTCGAGTTCTGGGTTAAAGCCAGCGAAGACAGAGAATTCCACGAGAGGAAGGGTGAATTTGTCGAATTCCCCGATATTCGGAAGATTGACTGCCGCCTACATCTTGATGATAATGTAATCGAGATCCGGGGTAGAAGTGAGCGCAAGAAAGACCGCGAAAGAGTACTGAACTACGTTGAACGAATATTCGGAAATTCAACCGCACTAACGGTTAGACCGGAGGATCTCGATATCACAGATGACACAATCAGGTACTTCATGAACCTACCCGAGTTCGTAACAATACCACACGCCAGCAAAGCGGGAACCGCAGATTCAAACTGGACATCTGATTCAGATGTTCGAGACGATGACGAATACCCCGATCACCGGCCCCACAACTACGGCAACATGGTCTTCAATTTAGACACTGTGGGACGAGTCAGTTTCCAGCTCTCAGCCGACGATAACTCATTCCGGATTTTCAAACACAAAACAAGCCCTGAGGAGCACCAACAAATCGTTGACTACATCTGGGAGAACATCAATGCCGCAAATAACTGAAGACAACTTCTCAAACCCTTCAACGACCATTTCTATATTGGAGAAGGGACTACACGGCGGACTACTCGACAGAGAACGATTAGAGACAGAAGAGATTGGATTCTGTGAAGAAACGGATTGGGTTGAGAGGGTGATCCGCTTCAAATGCAGTGATTGTGGTAACTGGCATACTGCGCCGCCAGGCGACGAGAGATGCCTGCAAACACAACAACCTGTAGAAACAACTGACGAAAGACAGGGCTACCGAGTAATAGCTAATTCCAAATTAGATATAGAGATAGAAGAGGACTACAACCTTTTTATAGCAGAATCTTCCTCAACAATAGACTCGGCAACACTACCCTACAAATCAATCGTATTGGTACCGGACGAAGACGAAATAGTATTCTCAGATAGAGCAGGTAGCACAGTTCTTCTACCTCTATCCAGGCTGCCAGAGTTCGTGGCTGAACACTCGCCTGAAGAAATCATTGACGACATTAACGACAAACGGAGGCGGCTCGTAAACTGGGATCGATTAGACGATGGAGGAGACGAATTTGAGAAAATAGTCTTTCGACTCGTGAAGAGGGATCCCGAATATTTTAACGAAAGCTGGGGAGGAAGCGGTCCCGACCAGGGAAAAGACGGATTCTGCTCAATCGACCTAGAAGGCCGACCCACCAGAATATTGGTCCAGGCCAAGTTCAATAACAACGGTGACGCAGTGAACGACCGACAAGTGGAACGATCATGCAAAAAATCAGACCGGCACGACTGCAGTGGAGTAATCATCGCCACCATCAGAACCAGTGGGGACCTGGAATCTGAGTTTGAAGCAGGCACACTACAGACGCGCAGTGTAAACTACCTCAGAATCTGGGCCGGACCCGAAATCAAGGAAAAACTTTCCCACCACCCTGATCTAATCGCACGGTTCTTCTTAGAGTAACTACTATTACTGTCAATTACTGATAGCTCCACTTCTACTTATCATCTTGCCGACTTTCGTCAAATCCTGTCGGATCCAGAAGAGTTCGTCATCAGCCAAGGCACTGCATGTACGCCTTCTATTGAACAGAATTCTCAAAATACTATCCAGTAATATTCTACAGGTACGCCCTTGCCGGCCAACTGATGCACGGAGACGCCGACCGAACATACCTTCCTGCGAGGCGGGTCCCGGCACGCAGTACCGGTGTTATTCCTGACAACTGCTTGGTCGATTGGAACTAACTGATTATCGAGAGGTCTGATCGCCGGGCTGCCCGACTGGCCCGAGCCGTGTGACCCGCTCGTTCTCGATTACTGCTTTGACCCCGTCTTTCGTCGGGAAGTCCCAGACAGCGTCTTCATCTGGTTGGCCTGGTGCCAGTGACTTGAAACGCCGACCATCACGGGTCATAGCGATCACCCGGCGGTGGCTGCCTGCTAGGTCGAACAACCCGAGATCCCACCCGCAGGCCCGCCGGGCAATCCGCGCTTTCCCTTTTCGATACCCGAGAATCTCCTCAGGCCGAAACTCAGCGAATTCCTCGACAGGGAACGCGTAGTTCTTAAACGTAATCGGGGTGCCCACATCTAACTCGCCCGCCCGCGGGTCATACTCGCCGAACTGGAACGGCTCCTCCAATTCCGGTTCGAGTGCCTTCCGAGCGTCACGCATCTGTTCACGATGCTCCCTCTGGAACACCCAGTGGACGACACACCCGAGCCGGAGCGCTTCTCGCGTCTTCGCTCGGTACGGTTGGTCACTCCCAGCGACGATTTCGATCCACCGATTTACCGGCCCGCCATGCACCAGACAATCCGGCACGCGATCAGCAAACTTCTTCTCGAACCGGTACCCTCCCTGGAACCACGGCGTCCGTTCATCTTCCTGTCGCCGATCTAATTCTACTTTGCCCCACAGGTGCTCGTCTGACTCCTCGCCTGCTGACCGGTACCGTTCAAAACCACCCCACAGTTCGAACCCAGTCATACATCACTCACCTGCTGGTACTGCTGCTGTTGGCTCGTGTGTCGTGTCATGTGTCGTGAATCGTCGGTGTCAGGGATTTCAGCGAGTAATCCGATTTCGAGCAGTACTGCCGCGTTAGCTGGCCTAATGCGCTGGTTCGCAGCACGTCAACAACGTTGTGCGTCACGAGGTCAGCGTACCGTGCGTCCGCGAACGCCGCGACCGCCTCACTACTATCATCGAACGGGTCCCGATCGTTGAGGTCCCCGTCAACGAGCACCTCGTACGCCCCCGGCAACGTTGACTGATCCTCACCGTCCACGGTCACGTTGAACCGCCGCGCCACCACTGGGAGCAGATCCGCGTACGGCATGTCGCGGAACGGCCACTCTACGCCCGTTGCCGCCAGTCGTGTCCGCAGAAACGGCAAGTCGAACCCGTCCCGCCATCGCTCGCCATTGAATGCGACCAGCAACACGTCATCACCGCTCACCCGGTCAGCAGCGAACGACCCGACCGCCCGCAGTAACGCCGCCTCCGACGCATGCACGGAGAGTTTCACATGCGTCCCACACCGCTCCGCAACAGTCGCCTCCAACTCACTGGCCGCGGCTTCACTGTTTGCCGTGTCCGCGTCCGCCTGGACGAACACCCGGCAGCCAAGCGGGACCTCAAACCCGACCACCGTCACTTCATCCGTCGCCGCGAACCCGGTTGTCTCGATATCGAACGGCACCATCTCCAACGCCATCACCGATCACCTCCAGGTAACTCTACACGACTCTCACCAGCTGGCCGGACGCGGAACTCTCCGAACCCGTACTTCGCATGCGTCCCAACCCGTAACACGCCGTTTTGCGCCGTCGTCACCGGGTCACTCCCTGCGTACCCGACCACCTGCCCGTGATCAACCGTCTGTAACGTGTACGCCTCATCACCGTCCACGAGCCGTGTTTCCCGGCGACGCAACCCATCGTCACGCCGCCCATCCGTCGCAACCGTCCCTGCCACCGACCCAGCCTCGATCGTCGGCGACTCCATCCCCGACGACGCATCCCACCACCACGGCACAGACTGGTCATCCGCCCCGGGACATTCACTCGACAGGACGTACGGCGACACGATCTCAAGCACATACCCGCCAGACGCTGCGTTCCTGAGTCGTCCGTAATCAAGCGCATCGAGATCAACGACCTGCGAGTCCACCAGCGACAATTCACCGAACCCGTAGTTCCGCGCCCCGCCAACCCGGATCCCGTCAAGCACAGCTTCCGAGACCGGCAGGACGTCGCCCGTGCTACGACCCGTGTGCAGGTAGCACTGCACGAACCACTGCACTGACCGCTTCGCATTCCGCTGTTCCGCCGGTCGCCCGAAGAAACACGTCGGCGCGAACGCCACCCGGTCACCGTGACGCTCCACGTCATGCGTGTTATGCGCGTCCCGCGGTCGTGACTCCAACAACCACCGCTGGGCCGCGTCACGGAACACGAACAAATCATCGTACGCCTCGACGTCAGGAAGCGACTGCCCGAGTTTCCCGGCGTACCCGTTCTGCGAATTCGCATCCGGGTACTCGCCGTATTCACCGGGAACGAACACGCCGTGACTGACGTGTAACGCCCGTCGCGTCCGCTCGTCAACACGCCGTGCAATCGCATTGAACAACGCGTGCCCCGTCACGAAATACGGGTGCCCCAGGTACGAGCCGTCCATCTCGAACAACACTTGCTGAACAACAGTCATGCACACACCCCTCCGTTTCCACTCCAAGTACTGCGCAGCCGCGTGCCACCACGCACACGACGACAACCACCACAGTCACGCCACCACTGCACCCCCACACACCCCGTTTCAAGTGTCCTCCGACCAGGGACACACCCCGTTTCAACTGTTCTCCTCACCCTCAGCCCAGCATCGGAATAGACGCGCACCCGTCGCAGCGGCCGCGCAGCCTCACTCGCCCCGACGAAATGCGCGGTCGAGCAAGGACGTCGGGACACCACCACGCATCCCGACGACCGTCGTCGCTCACCGCACCCACGGTCACTCTCACTGCGACTCGCAGCGGCACGCCCACCACAGCCTGCCACACGAGCAGCCACAGCCCGCCGTGAACGATGCCCCACCACGAGCACCGCCGCTCTCCCACGACAACCACACCACCAACCAGCACACCCCCAGCCCACCGGCATCACCTCCCACCCCCGCGACGACCACCGCGACCCGCGCCACTCCCCGAGTCGAAGCGCCGACAATACTCCTCGACGAACTGGAGCGCCGCCGACCACGACCGGATCCGACGCAACTGCGCATCCAACACCCGCCACCGCCGCTCGCTATCCACATCGAACGGGTGCACCGGTAACCGCGCCCACACGTCCGCGAAGCACCGCGCCGGCCCGTCACCAAGCCGCGCCGCCGGGCGACCGTCCGGCTCGCCAGTCACGCACAACCGAGCCGCAGGCGTCGAAAGCACCGTCCGGTGCGGCGTCACCGGCCCGTCCGGCTCCTCAACCGCCAAGCACAACTCCTGGAATCCAAACCCTGCGCGGTAATTATCGAGCAGCGCCGCCGCCAACAGCGTGTGATACTTCAGCGACGTGTACGGGTAGAACACCGACTCGTTGAACAGCGCCGCCACGTCCGACGACAACCACGCCTCATGCATCGCTACCGGATCCTCGATCCGAACTAACTCCCGCACGGCCGCGCCACGCCCATCCGCGCCAACTGAGCCCGTCATCACGGCATTGCCAGTCAGTAGCGACACCCGCGATGGTGACGCATGTGCATCCAGCGTCTGCTCAGGCTCCCCGTCTGGGCGGCTCAGCAGCGCCGCGTCCCGATCCGCACCCAACGGCACCGTCTCATTCACCCTCACGCCAGCAACCCGGTCACGAGCCGCCGCATGCGACCGGCCCCACAGTTTGTGTACATCATGACGATACACTGCGAGCATCGGCTCGGCATCCGTTGCAGCCTCGGTGTCACCCGACTCTCGGCCCTCGCCCGCAGTCGCCGAATCAGTCATCGCCACCACACCCCTCATCACCGTCATCACCCGCAGCAGCATCATCAACATCCGATGAACTCTGCGCCGTCCGAACCCCCGACGCCACAGGAGCTAATTCATCCAACTCCGAGTCATCTTCATCCGACCCTTTCGACTCCGTCCGCCCATCGCCACCCTCCACTACTCGATCCGTCCCGCCATCCTGCTCTTGCGCCGTCCGCAGCGACGTTGAGACTGGCTGGAGCTCATCAAGACCCTCATCCGGATCCACATCGTCACCGACACTACCATCGTCAGCCCCATCCGACCCCGTCACGCCGACTCACCACCGGGCACCGGCACGTCACCATCACGCGAAGCCGTCCGCGCCTGCAACGCCCGCACGAACCCGGCACCGAAATTCCGCGCCCCACCAAGCTGCATCGCATACTCATCACTATGCGCATCCAGATAGTCAATCGCCTCAACCAGCAAGCCAACGTACTCCGGTTTCAACTCTCGGAGCGTCAACCGCCACGTCCCCACCAGATTCCCAACGACATCCCGCGTCGCCTGTCGAAGTGGTTGCCCCTCATCCTCGGCGTTGCGCGAGCGCACCTGCGTGTTCAGTTGGCGGTAATGCGCTTCCGCCTCGCCCTTCGTGACATCCACCTGCCTACGAATCGGCGAAAACCGAATCGGACGGCGAATCACGCGGCCCGCCCGATCACCAAACCCACCGAACAAATCGTGGACAACACAGCCCGCGTCAGCATCGCCGTCAACACAGCTGCCTTTCTCGTGATATCCATTTTCGAGGTCGCGGTCGTACACGTCCTCAAGCATGTAATCCGCGTTCGACTCGCCCGGATGGCACGCCGTCGCGCCAGCCGCCTGCACCACCCGCTCACACCCATGCCGCAGCCAGCCCGACAACGTGAACGGTGAAATCTGCCCCGCAATCTGATTCTGCGGATCATCCGCCTCGTACCGATCCGCCGACGCATGATGGCGATCCGTAACGATCCCATCGCCTGGTGCCAACAGGTCGATATTGAGACCCACGTACAGGTCAGGGAACGCCGTCTCATCAACGGGACGCGGGAGGTCGAAGTCGATATCCAGGTGCGAGGCGTCGAACGCCTGCGCGTCCTGCTCCCCGTGCATCGTCACCGAGCACCTCCATGACGCCCGCCATCAGGTGCATGTGGGGTACTGGTTCCGACCGTATCGTCACCCTTGTAATTCGGTCCCGGTTCTGACGTGCTATCGAGGTTCGCGTCGTCCGCTCGCACCACCGGCCGCTGCCAGGGTTTCCGCGTCGATTCACGATCCGCAGCAGCGAACACGTCGCTACGCGCAACCGGTCGGCGGAACCATGCCATACCCGGCAATGGCTGTACTGTCGTCGCATCCGCCGGACTCACCGCGCGCGGCTGCGGGGCCAACAAGACAGGCCACCACGACTGAGTCGCAGGATCAGTACACGTCCCGATACGACCATCCAACACGAGCTCACGCACACCAAGCGTGAAAAACTCCGTCGGCTCGTGTCTACAATCAATGCATTTGACGTGCCCAACCTCGAAAGCCGGTTGCTCAACCGGCCGGAAGGCAAACACAACGACCGATGCGCCTTCCTGCAGTCTTTTGTCGCAGACTTCACAAACCGCGGCCCCTTCCCCGAGCGCAAAATGTTCTAATTGTGATATGACTTCAATGAGCTGGTCACCGACACTCTCTTGCTTCGACGGATTTGATTTTTCCATGGGTTATCACGTGCAGTGTGAAACCCAGTCCGAGTGTCCCTAGCACTCGGGCGTTTTCGACAGGTCCACGCCCCTTGGGACTGGGCTTTCACACCATTTCCTATACTGTGTAATGGTATAAACGTTGCCCATCTCCGACAAAGGAGATGGTGGATAACCCATCACCTACATAGGTGATGTCTTCGAATTGAGTCCTGTGCCGGGGAAAGATAGAGAAGATGACTCTGGGAGATATACGACGAGCTACCCAGACTCTGATTTCATCGATGCCATCCAGACACTTGATGGGATGGCAGGAACCTCGGAGATAGCGGAAAATGTCGGCTGCACCCGACGGACAGCATATACACGACTGCAGTCACTCGAATCCGAAGGGAAGGTTAGCAGCCGGAAGGTGGGGAATTCGTTGGTTTGGATTACGACCGAATGAATGTCAGGGTCGTAATATAATCGCCGTATTCTAGACTATTACCCGGGTGAGCTGGAAGGTGGCATATAATTAGTAGACATCGCCAAATTAGATGGCCTACGAAAACAGGTTTGCTACGTGTTTTCTGAGGGAATCGAATGCTTCATCCGCGGCTCGGATACTCGTAGCACCCGTTATTATGACCTTCCCTGATCCGAATACCAGTAATACACAGTCGTGCTCGCTTGGTCGGAATACTAGCCCAGGGAATTGCTCAGGTTCGTATTCTGTAACCTCCAAACCTAGACCGATTGCCAGAGCAGAGAGGTTCAGATTCTCTCCAACCTCGGACATACACACGTAATTCTGTACCTGGAACCATTCATCCTCAGCAGAAGGCAGAATCCCCTGGTCAGTGAGGATGTTTAGGAACTCTTCTCTGGTGGTGTGAGCCTCTTCCTCCGAGCTCGCACCAGTAACGATGTACTTGCCAGTACGGTAGAGGGTAATGAGTGGCGCAGAATCCCTAAAGCGGAAATACGCACCGGGGTACTTGTCCGGATCGTAGTCCACAATATCATCTAAGTCGCCAGCTATAGCTTCAAGATCAAGTTCCGAACCAAGAGAGCCAGAACAGACAACATTGACGACCTCTACCATCTTAGAATCTCTCCGCTTCAGAGTATGTTAACGCCTTCAATTAAACCCTGGAATGTCCCACGCTAGTCTCAGCAGAGGGAACGAGAACATATATTCGCCAGCGTGGGCGACGCGTTAGTAACAACTTGGCGCACAGTATGAAGATTGTCAGTACGATGGGGAGTGGCTCACTTGGGCGAGAAATCGACTTAGAAACCCTCGTATCGGAGTTGGAGAACCATCTCGGTGAGATCGTTGACGCGAATTTTCACAGCACTGCGATGGTTACTGTCCGTCTGGAAGAGAACGGGCCGGCCTACACTATCTATCGAACAGGTACGTTCCAGATACGTGGCCCAGAGACTGAAGATTTACTAACAGAATCCTTCCGTCGATTCGAGGAGGTCCTTGATGAGATTGGCGTCGATGCCTCCGATATCGAATTCAGGCAAGTGACCTCCGTGTTCATGGAAGATCTCGGCAGTGAGGTCAACTTGGAAGCTCTCGCCATCGTGCTTGGGCTTGAACATACGGAATACGAGCCCGAGCAGTTCCCCGGCCTCATCTATCGTCCACCTCAGTACGAAGTTACCCTCTTGGTTTTCGCTAGCGGGAAGATTATTATCGGTGGTACGACTGACCGTGAGCACGCTAAGTCCGCAATTCAGCATCTCCAAGAAGAGCTCTCGTTCCTCGATACAGCCTGACTTCGATGGGGCAGTAAGTAAAAGTTGAAGTTTCCAACTTCCGGTGATTGGTGTATGGCTATTAATGACGACGACGGGAAATTCGAGAAAAGCCTCTGGCAATCTGCCGAGGGGCTGCGCGGTCCCGTCGAATCTGCTGAGTACAAGCACATCGTTCTCGGTCTCCTTTTCGAGAAGTACATGTCGGATGCGTTCGAGCAGCGGCGCGAGGAGCTGCGAGAGCTGACGCACGACGAAGATTCGATGTACTACTGTGGGGATGACGACGAAGAGCGTCAGTTCATTCTGGAGGACAAAGACGCATATCACGGTGAGAACGTCTTCTACGTTCCTGAAGAGGCACGATGGGAATACCTCATCGACAATGCGACCGACCCTGACATTGGCGCAAAGATCGACGATGCGATGCGGGCTATCGAGGATGAAAACCCAGACCGCCTCGATGGGATGCTTCCAAAGCGATATTCGAGGATCCCACAGGACACACTTGAGGGACTACTCAATGAATTCGCCGAACTCGACCTCGGGAACGGTAAAGACACTCAGGACGAAGACGTCTTCGGACGCGTCTACGAATACTTCATCAAGGAATTTGCCCGACAGGAGGGTCACCGAGGCGGCGAGTTCTACACACCGAAACACGTAGTCGAGCTATTGGTCGAAATCTTGGAGCCTTTCGAGGGGCGCATCTTCGACCCATTCTGTGGCTCCGGTGGGATGTTCGTTCAGAGCCACAAATTCTTAGAGCGAAAGGGTGGGGACGAGAGCCAGGTATCCGTTTACGGGCAGGAAGTCAACGACGCCACCTGGCGCATCTGTAAGATGAATCTCTATCTCCGAGGTATTGATGGGAACATTCAGTTAGGAGACAGCATTCGGAACGACCGGTTCCCTAACCTTCGTGCTGACAAAATCATCACGAACCCGCCGTTCAACATGAGCGAGTGGGGGAAAGATACTGTTTCGGAGGATGACTCACGGTTCGAGTACGGGATGCCGCCCTCGAACAACGCGAACTTCGCCTTCATCCAGCACATGATCTCCCATCTCGACGACGACGGGATGGCGGGTACAGTCATGGCGAATGGATCGATGTCTGTTCAGGGTCAAGAGGGTGAGATTCGAAAAGAAATCATCGAAGAGGATCTCCTGGATGCTGTAATCGCTCTCCCGGGTGAACTATTCTACACTACCTCCATCCCGGTCTGCCTCTGGATTATTAGCAAGGGGAAGGACTCGGACAGCTACCGGAACCGAACGAACGAGACACTGTTCATCAACGCAAAGGACCTCTATGAATCGATCGACCGTACGCAGAACCGTCTAACAGAGGAGCATATTCAAACTATTGCAGACACCGTACGAGCGTATCGCGGGGAAGACAGTGTGGACGAATATGAGGACGAGACCGGGTTCTGTAAGATGGCCAGAACGGATGAAATCGCGGATAACGACTACATAGTGACTCCAGGTCGATATGTGGGAATCGATAGAGACACTAGTAGGGAGGTTCCGTACGAAGTGAAAATGGAGGAACTGTCCGCTGAACTCCGCGAGCAGTTCCAACGGTCGAACGAACTACAGGACGACATCGAAGCGAACCTTGAGGAGTTGGGATTCTAATGCCAGAGGAAGAACTTGGGTCCGTCGTTGAGGAGGCGAAGACTGCCGAGGTGAGCGATGAATACGATCCAGGAAACGAACGTTGGGAGATGCGCCCGCTCTCTGACCTCATGGAACCCGTCCTCGGTAAGACTCCGAAGCGAAGCGAGGACAAATACTGGGGTGGCGACATCCAATGGGCCAGCGCGAAAGACATATCTCAGTCAGAAACACGCCACGTCTACGACACTGCAGAAAACATGACAGAGGCAGGGAAAGAGGATAGCAACGCCCCAATCCTTCCGGCAGGTACTGTGGTCGTTATTGCCCGCGGTGCGACTATGGGTCGTGTCGCACAGCTTGGTAAGCCAATGGCGTTCAACCAGACTTGTTACGCACTGGACACCAACGGCCAACTCTTAGATGACTATCTCTATTATGCTTGGCAGTACGTGTTTGGGCAGGTTCAGGCCGTCTCGTATGGAACTGTGTTCGATACGATCACGATGAAGTCATTTGAAGATATTGAGATTCCTGTTCCCCCAATAGAGACTCAAAAACGGATTGCTCACGCCCTCACGGCGGTAGACGATAAAATCGAATCCAATATTCAAACATCGTATAAACTCGACCAAGTTCAGGAGGCAATATTTCGAAATAGATTTGTTGATTTTCCCGAGAGGGGAGACCTCAAACAAACCGAACTTGGAGAGATTCCGGAGAAATATGAAGTCAAGGAATTGAGAGAGTTCGTGGATATTGAATTAGGGAATTCACCAAAATCAGAGTATTATAACGAGAAGGGAGATGGGCTCCCATTCTTTCAGGGAAGTAAGAACTTCGGAATGCATTACCCAGACGTAGAAAAGTGGTGTTCATCGCCGAATAAGACCGCTGAAGAAGGCGATATACTGATCAGCATTCGTGCCCCAGTAGGTGACTTAAATAAGGCTCAATTTAAATGCTGTATTGGCCGCGGTGTCACTGGGCTATCTATGAAGAACCATCGCAATGAGTTTCTCTACTACTTATTGAAAACGAACAGTCATAGGTGGGAGCAATACGCCTCAGGCACAACATTCAATTCCATCAATAAAGGGAATATCGAGTCCTTTGAAGCGATATATCCTGGATCTGAGGAGATCGAACAGTACAACGAGCAAGTCTCCCCTATGTCGGATAAGATCAATTCTCTTCATTGGGAAAATGAATATTTGGCCGAGCTCAGAAACGAATTGATGCCGCCCCTCATCAGTGGCCGAGTCACTCTTAATACGTAAAGACCCAAGTTGCTATACTTCGTTGAACAATTCAATGGGTCTCGATGAACTGGAACTGGCTGAAAAACCAGCTATTGAGATCTTTCGAGATCTTGGTTATGACTACGCGTCCTCCACTGAGCTAAGCAATTCACGGCCGACGACGAGTGAAGTCGTACTTAAAGATCGCCTTAGGAATCAAGTCAAGTTAATCAACCCCTATCTGCCGGAAGACGCCCGAGAAGAAGCAATTCGCCACCTAACGAGCACACAATCTCCAAATCTGCTGGAAGATAACCAGGAGTTTCATCAACAGTTGGTCGATGGAGTTCAAGTCGAATATGAACAAGACGGTGAGCAAGTCGGCCGCTTCGTACAGCCAATTGACTTTGAGAACCCAGAGAACAATGATTGGCTCGTCACCACGCAATTCACCGTCCAGGTTGGGGACAATCCCCGACGGAAACCAGACTTAGTCGTCTTCCTAAACGGCCTCCCTATTGGTGTCCTCGAATTCAAAAACCCGACTGACCCGAAGGCGACGCTGGAAAACGCGTATGATCAAGTCAATAGTCGCTATCGGAACGATATCTCTCCACTCTTCCGCTATAACGAAGTGATCGGGCTGGCGGACCTGAATGAGGCACGCATTGGCTGCCTTGACGCCGGTTGGCAGTGGTACCGCCCTTGGCGATACATCGAGCACGAGGGTGATGAACGCAAGGAACTGCCCGAACAAGAAGTCCTTCTTCGGGGGGTGTTCGACAAAGAACGCCTCTTGGACCTGATTGAGAACTTCATCGTCTTCAGCGAGGTGGACGGTCAGCCAGTGAAAATGCTGGCGGGGTACCACCAGTTCTACGGTGTCAGAGAAGCTGTGAAAAGCGCGAAGGAGACCCAGGGAGATGAACTGGGTCGTATCGGTGTCTACTGGCATACCCAGGGCTCGGGCAAATCGCTTTCGATGGTTTACTTCGTCCGGAAGATCCGTCGGAGCAGTGACTTCGGCAACCCGACGTTCGTCGTGGTTACGGATCGGAACGAGCTAGACGAACAGATCACACACACGTTCAGTGATGCCGGGTACAACGTGAGTTGGGCTGATACCATTCCTGATCTGCGGGACAAACTGAATCGCCAGGCTGGCGGTCTGATCTTCACTACGATACAGAAATTCCAGACGCAAAACGACGAACGCGAGCATCCGGTCGTTAACGAGCGCGAGGACGTGATCGTGATGGCTGACGAAGCCCACCGATCACAGACGAAAGAGTTGGGAGAGAACCTTCGAGATGCACTCCCCAATGCCTCCTTCATCGGCTTCACAGCCACTCCGATTCACGATGGCGACAACGCTACCCGAGTAACGTTCGGCGACTACGTCAGCCAGTATACTATCGACCGTTCCGAGGAAGACGGGTCAACCGTCCCGATATACTACGAGTCACGGTTCGCAAAACTCCAGCTCAATAAGGAGGCTATCAGCGAATCGGTGCGAGAATTACTCGACTCAGGTGACGAGGAACTGGAGAATCAACTCGTGGAGAAGTGGACTACCCTTCGCCGGATCATCGAGACCGCCGATGACCGTCTCGAAAAGATTGCGGGCGATATCGTAGACCACTACAATGACCGTGAAATTGAGGGGAAGGCGATGGTCGTGTCCATTAGCCGAAAGGCTGCGGTGAAATACAAGCGTTACATCGAACAACAGCCTGGTTCCCCCGAAGTTGGCGTAGTCATCTCAGAGCCCGAAGAATACATCGACGATCCGCCAAACGAAGGGAAACTCAAACGGCGGTTCAAAGATCCAGACGATCCGCTCAAGATCATCGTTGTCTGCGATAAGTGGACGACTGGATTCGATTGCCCACCGCTGCATACTCTCTACATCGACCGGCCGATGAAGAACCACAATCTCCTACAGACAATAGGGAGAGTGAATCGAGTCTACAAGGACAAACCAGGAGGGCTCGTGGTTGACTACATTGGCATTGCAGAGGACCTGCGCCAAGCCCTGGACAAGTACACGTCCGACATCCAAGAGATGGCGATGGTTGATGTCGAAACTGCCGTGGAGGTCATGCAACAGAAACATCACAAGGTCTCTCAATACCTCTCACGGATCGACTACGAGGGCTGGCAGGAACTCAGCGAACTCGAATTGTCTCGCCTCATCCATCGTGCGGAGAGTGAGGTCATCGCTACCGAAGAGAAGCAAGAAGAGTTCATGCAGGCGGTAGCGGAACTCAAGCGCGCCTTCGCGTTGGTGACTCCGCACAACGCAGCGAGTGATATTCGCTCTGATATGCTCTTCTTCGAGGCAGTCAGAGACAGCCTCCGATCCTTGGAGAGCGACAGCACCTCCAAAGACGATGAGCTTGACTCGGCGATGAAGAAATTGATTGCAGAGGGAGTCACTGCTGACGACGTCGTATCTGTTGCTGGCTTCGAGAAGTGGAAATCGGAGGAACCGATTGTCAGCGATGAGTTCCTCTCCGATGTTGAGCGTGTAGAGCAACCGGAACTGCAGGTGAAGATGCTTGAGAAGTTGCTGCGAAACGAGATCTCGACCCGAAAGCAACAGAACCTTGCAAAGTACGAGTCCTTCGAGGAGGAACTGGAAGAGACGCTCAACGAGTATAACAACCAGTTCCTGACGACTGAGGAAGTGATTGAGGAACTTCGGAATTACGCGGATGAACTTCAGCAAGAGGATCGTCGGAAAGAACGGTTAGGGCTTTCCGCCGAAGAACTGGCGTTTTACGATGCGATAGCGACGAATACGGAAACAGAAATCGACGACGAACTGCTCCAAGAGATAGCTCAGGAGGTGTGCGAAATGTTGAAGCAGAATGTGAATATCGATTGGACGAACCGCAAGGCGATGCGGTCTAAATTAAAAACGAGAGTGAAAGGCCTACTTCGGGAGAATGGACTCTCACACAGTGACTACCAACCTCTTGTAGAACCTATCGTACACCAGGCTGAAGCACTCTACGGAGACGTATCCGCGGAGACTCACTCTTAGAAACTTATCTGATAATGCAGCACTTCTCCAAGGGAGATCGTGTCCGGATCGATATTCCTGATGAGACAGATCCCGATCATCAGGAGTACCATGGGGAACACGGACAGGTCGTTGCAGTACTAAGTGATGATGCAGATTCGTTGACTGCTGACGAGCGGGATGCGGTACTGTATCGGGTCGCGTTTGACTCGGGTGAGACTGCTGATTTCCGGTGGCGGGACTTGCGGCCACCCCTCGACGATTCACCTAACGCATAATCGGCGGCAACTCTCTGTCCGCTTAACGGTAGTCGTCCGGGGAAAGGATCATCACTTGGCACTGTCACAATTTCTGTATGTCTCCGGATCGCCTCCGTAGTATTGTCCCGATGTTTGGGGGTGGGACGCGTTACGTTGAGACGTTGGATGCGGTGCTTGAGTTCGTGATTGATCATCAGCCGGCGACGGATGAACTAGTGGGGTGGCATCGCGGTTCGTTTGAGCGGGTGTCGAGTCGGGAGTCGATTATGCGGCGGGTCGCGTATCTACAGCAGGCAGGGTTTGTACGTCAAGAGAATGATTACTGGGTGCTCGGGGACGCTGGTCGGGAGTATGTTCAGCAGTACGACATGGGGGCGTTGCTTCGAATTATGTGTGAGCGGAACGTCGGGTTACGGAGCCTCATGTATGCGTTGGCTGCGGGGCCGATGACGATCGGGGAGATCAGCGATCAGCAACTCGACACGCATCCGGAGTTAGGGTGGAGTCGCGGGGAGACGGATATGGCGAAGCAGCGAGCGAACTGGCTTCGGAGTATGGGCTTCGTTGAGAAGCGCGGCGACGAGTACGCGTTGACGGATGACGGTCTACAGTTCGTCGAAAGTGCAGTGGAGGAGTGGGCTGACTCGGACTGGGCACCGTCTGTGAGCGATCCTGGGATGCGTGCTGGAACGTACGACGCGACTGTTCACGCCCGTTCAGTGGATCCGGAGTTCCGTGCGACGGTGCTGTCCCGTCATGACCGTACCTGCCCGATTTCCGGGGTTGATCATCCTGGTCTGTTGGACGTGGCGCATGTCTTGTCGTGGAGTGACTATCCGGGACACAGGGCGGATCTCTCGAACGTGCTGGCTCTCAGTAAGACGCATCACGCGGCGTTCGACCGGGAGCTGTTCACGATTGATCAGGACTACCGGTTGCGCGTGAATCCGAATTTTGAGACACAGAGTGACGTGCTCCAACAGAGGATTATCGACCGTGCAGGAGAGCGAATCTCGGTGCTGGATGAGAGCCTGAAGCTGCAGTACGTTGCGCAGCACAACGCAGCGCTTGAGTGGGTGTGAGAAACCTCAGTTAGGGGATGCCTTCGAAACCAGCGCAGAGGAAGAGACGACCACTTCCGATTGCTTGGTGATACGGATTAGTTCCGCAAACCAAGACAAGGTGGCTGTGCTCAAACACCAACTGCAAGAACTGAACGAGCAGGTCGCCTAAACGGATGCGACGATACGTTCTCGCTGGCTCTCACGTTCTGATCTACGGCTGTTTCATCGGAAAGTCATGGGATCGATGCCATTTCAACGTAGTTAAAAGAAGATATCTAAAGGTCATTCCGTACTTTTCAGAACCGAAAAATCGGCAGGATAGTTTCTTGAGGAATGCGTTGTTTAGTTCCTCCAAGAATACGATCCGATGCCTTCATCAAATATCTCACAAGGTGTCCTACACAAGTTTTCAAGCAACCAGAGGCTGGTTGTTGGGGCTGGTATCACGTTCGTTCACGCGTCAATAACCGTTTTTCTTCTCCTCAATGATGTCTCACAATGGCGATTCCTAGCGTACACAGTAACTCCGAGCCTGGTCACCGCTTTCGTACCGTTTCTAGTTACACGCTCGGTGATCGAACGGATCTACGAAGATGAAAGCCTGATCTCGTATCTTGAGACCTTATCTGAAACCACAAATGAATCGACCCCGGTCGCTGCTGAAATCGAATTGACTCCGGAAGTCCGTCAACAACTCCCCGAGGAAGTTTCTGAACCTGATTCGGTGAAAGTCATCGATGAAGAGCTACTCGACCATGTCGATGGCGAAGAATTCGACCCGGTAGATGCAGATGCACGAGGAGTCGTTGCTATCGCGTTTGCCAGCCTGCTCATCGTGATCTCTGCCCCTGTCATAGGGATCTTGATCGACGGACTGGTTTCTACTTTGATGGGAGTCGTGTGCGGACTGGTAGCATCATGGATAGTTTTACAACAGCACCGCGATATGTTGGATCTGATTGAGTATACGCCCAAGTCCATTGATACATGAAAGTACAAGGTTTCCAGATCGAGAGGTTCGCTCGCCCTGAGTTGACATCAGGCGGTCCGATCGAGTTACAGGGTGTCTCCGATGAGGATATTCTTATCAGGGGCGAGAATCAGAGCGGTAAGACACATACCTTCAATGCGTTACTGTATTCGCTTCTTGGAGAAACCATCGCGTTGCAGAGAGGGCATGGTAACGCTGTTGAGTTACAGTTGAGTGGTGACCTAGAGATATTCCGCGGTGAGCCAGGGAAGAAGATTCATTCCGAAGGCCAGGACTTCGGACCTGACAAAGCCGAAGATATAATCCGCGATAGGGTCGGGTCGCGGGACTTACTCCATACGCACTTCCTCCACTCACGGCTAAATGAGTTACCGCTTGAGAGACTGCCTCAGTCGCAACGTGTTTCCCGAGTATTGGATGCTACAAGCGACAATCTGAGCGAGCGAATTACAGAGCTTGAGGAGCAGGTAGAGGAACTGCAAGCCGATATAGAGAGGAAGGAAGCAGAACGGAACTCCAAAGAGAGGTATCGGCGTCGCCGCCAACGACAGCTTTCAGACATCCGATCTCAGTTAGAGAAATGGTCCACAGTAGAGGACTTGGCGGAGAGCGGTCGATTGGCAGAGATCAGTGACGTATTTCAGCGTGATCCTGAACTTGAACGGCAAATCGACGAACTTACTTCAGAGAAGCGTTCGCTAATCACTGATATCCGGGAGAAACAAAATGAGAGAACCCGGGCGAAGGAGTTAGAGGAAGAAACGCGGGAGATCATCATCAAGGCTCTTGAGGAATTTATCTGCCCAGTTTGTGAAGAACGTGTTAATCGGGGTGAAGCGGATTCCCGTCTTGACAACCAGCACTGTCCGTTCTGCGACCAATCAACGGATGTCAAGGAGACGTTTCGCCATCTAGAAGCGGAGAAACAACAGTCCGAAGGCCAAGCGGAGGAGATCAACCGTGAACTTGAGGAGCTAAGGGAGCGCAGAGACGAAGTTGACTCCCAGATTCAGACTCTAAAGAAGGAGCGCCCAGAAATAGCGGAACTGAATAGTTACGCTGTTGACCAGTTGCGGGACTTCGACCATGATATCGATGGCATTCATGCAAAGGCAAGAGAAGAGCGGGCAGAGGCGGAGAAAGCCCTCGAAGAATATTCAGAGAAACTGGAAAACGTAGAAGCCGCGATAGCAGGACTGGACGAGAAAATCACTGACTTGGAGGAGAAACGAGAATCGAAACAGGCCCGAATCGACCAACTGGAGAACGAGGACGTTTCAACGAAACTCTCCGATTTCGAGGAAACGTGGAATAACCACTACCAACAGATCACGCCCAAAATCGCTGAGGACATTCACCTTCAGCGGAACGGCGAAATCGTTCTTGTAAACGCCGATGGTCGAAGGCGCGAGTATGATCGGAGAGGTGATTTGGCGGATGCAGAAGTCGTTCTTCTCAATCTCTCTTTTGTCATCTCCCTCAATCAAACCGCGTTGGACCGGGGAAGTATTGACTGGGAGACCATCGTATTAGATGAACCATTTGCACGCCTTGATCGTGGACTCAAAGAAGACGCGATAGACTATCTCAGAAGTCTGGATACCCAGTTCATCCTCACATCGTCAGACGAGTATATCTGGCAGGAGTTGAGCCACGCAACGACTCTGAGCCTCCAGAGACAATACAAACTAACGGACTTCACAGATGACTGACGACGAACCAGACCCGCTTGATCCCGAAGAAGGCCGGTACCATCCTCGGCTGTTACTCCTCGACGAATTCGACGGGGAGATCCAGGGCCGGAAGAAGTTCTTCAAGTCGCTGTTCCATCTCCGAGAGGAGCTTGACGGAGTTGGAAAGGAAGAATGGACGTTCGAACACGACAGTTTCGGTCCTACCGACCAAGGTCTTTCCAAGCTGTTCCGGGCATACGATAAAATAGGGTTAGTTGTCGTCGAGAAAGACGGGAAGCTTTGGGTCTACAAGCAGACAGAGAAAGGTTCGAAGTTTGCTAAAGGCCTCAAACGGGGCCTCAGAATACTTCGAAAAGGCGACGCTGAAGAACGAGAAGGGTCACTGGAACTGGTCGCCGTGGTGAATAAAGACCGGTCCGGAAGTGAGATCGAAGAAGACTGGGAGATAGCAAAACGGAAGGCAGAAGTCTTCGGAATAGACCAATAAGCCAGATTTGCCCTCTCGTTCTAACGCTGTTGGCATCTGCCTCGTTGACACCGTGAAGTCCCTCCCCAATATCGGCAAGTCCTCGCCGAGTCCTCGTTGGAGCAGAGGTACTGGAGAAAGCCATCTGGAAGGACATTATCCGAACGAACGTGCCCCTCAATTTCGTCCAGCAGCTCAAGCACATCAGCGTGCTTGCCGCGGAGACACGCAGTCACAGCAGGAAGATCAGCGAGTACGACCCAGGTGCGAAGCCGTGTATTGCGCGAGTAGCAGGAATATCTCTTAGTCTGTATCAAGAACACCGTTTCTGATTAGGTGACGCTGATAAATCGGTGAGAGGTTGTTGACCTGGTCTGCTAACTCGCTTTTATATTCCTTGTCATCATCTACGTCTGGGGTTTCTAAATCAAGCGCGATTGACCGATCAATTCCCATGTCCATCAGCCGGAGACGTTCAGATTCGTATGAGCCGCGCTCAAGTCGCTTATCAAAGTTAATCATGAAATCATTATCATAATCTTCGATCGAATCAAAGATATCGCATAATATTTGATAATATTTTACCATCATATAGCGAACATCGTCGTTAATTATTCGCATGAGTTCCTTAATCACGGAATCTATATTCTTCTTTCCCAGAGCGTCTTGCCTTAGGTCAATTAGTTCATGATAGCTCCGGCCATTTAGCCAGTGATAGGCAGTGTATTTGAGATGATTTAGGTTGTGTGAGTACACCGATTCGGATTGTGCTGGTTCAATACCGTGTTCTGAATCTTCGACAAAGTGGAATATTGTATTGAGACGCCGTGTGACTGCAAAGAAAGATTGCTTCAGGTTAGTAGTGGAAACCTCCCATGGCGCAATCGCAGAGGTCACGTTCTCGTATAGCTGATTCTGGAGAATCGGATCTACCGTAGGGTTCTTTCTGAGAATCTCGACCGGGATCTGAATCTTTGGAAGATCGGATTCTAATTCTTCAAATACATCTGCAGCCTCTGCCTCTGACAGCCCCTTTTCGATAAGATACTCTTCAATAGTCTCAGGCTGTTTCAGGTAACGATTTCGGAGGAGAACAATAGTATATCTGAGTCCGTCATCAGTTATCTCGTTTGTATTTCCTGTCGCAACTAGTTCGATAAGATCGTCAGAGCGGTTTTCGATCGCATTAGTGGTCGCGGCTGTCACTTCCTTTTTGGCTGTGGTATTCAGCCGCTGGTCGGCCCACTCGTCGTTTTCCCGGTCAATATAGTAGATTGTCCCATAGAGTTGGTTCCCGACTCTGCCAACTCTGCCGATCAAATTCTGCATCTCAAAATCAGAAAGAGTTTTTTCACGTCCTTTTCCAGGATCAACGAGATACATTCGCTGCGCAGGTAGATTTACACCTTGAAGGAGTGTAGATGTACAGGCGATCAGATCCAACTTCCCGTCTCGGTAGAGGGTCTCAATTTCGTCACGAGCAACTTGCGGGACGCTACCATGATGGAAAGCAGCACCACTCTGAATCGCCTTAATCAGCGCGTAGTCTTCATGCACTGTCTGCTCTAAATACTCTATCAGCCCTTCTGTTTCTGGGGGCTCTTTTCCGTTGCGTGATTCTGCGACTCCAAGGGCGATATTTTCGGTGGCTCTCCGGGTCTTCCCATAGGCAAGTGACTGAGCACCAGCCCCGAACTCTTCGACAAAACGCCGTATTGTTTGTTTCTTATTATTGAGTGTGCTGTAACTAAGGCCGGTCGGGCGATCTAAATCTAACTCCAGCGTATTTCCGGAGGGACTATTGAGTTCAACATCAATCGTATCTGACCTTTTCCGGAAGGTGAAACGGGCCTCCAATTGAAACACGGGGTTGAAAACGGTTTTAATATCGTTTGCCTCACCGTGGATTATCTCTTCCAAAGCATCCGCAGGATTGTCTATGTAGGGACCTGCCGCGATGATTTGGGTGTTTGGCCAAATGTCTTCCAAGTTCTCCAAAACATTCTCAAAGAGCGGACCTCGACCGCCGTCCTCTAACTGCTGAAGTTCATCTAAGAAAACCAAGTCAAGATCGATATCCTCTGCATCCTCGTAATCAAATAGCTGTAAACAACGTTCGGGAGTGATGACGAGAAGAAATGAAGTCTCAATCTCATCTAAATGTGCACTAGTTCGTATGTCAATGACGTCGCCAAGTTTTGCTCGAAATTCTGCGGCTACTTCAGAAATGAGCGCCCGGGATGGAACGAGATAAACCGCCTGAAAATCCTCTGAATCTGAAATCGAATGGCGGATATATTGTTGCATCAGAAATGATTTTCCGGAGGATGTCGGGCCAGAGAAAACAACGTATTTCTCATTGAGATGATCCCAGACGCGTTGCTGAAACCGAGTGAGCACTGTCTCGTTATCTAATCGGTGATATGTTTCGGTTGCGGCTAACTCAGCAGCTAACAGTGACTGTGATGAATCACTAATTGATTCGACTAACTCTGCCGTTGAGTCATTGAGTGCGTGAGCGCTTGGAAGGCTACCCAATCGGGAGAGAACCGTATAGAGATACTGTTGGTAGACTCCTTCTACTTCCTCTTCACATGTGATATACAACAGAACCGCTGTTGATAGGGCTCGTTTCCGATGGTCATCATTTGTACTATTTGCGAGGATAGAGCCTATCCAAGCTGCTTTCTGGCGATCCTGTTTGGAGATGGGGGCTGTGTATTGTTCGCCGATATCCGTTCGGAACACTTCCTCAGTGAGTTCATCAAGAACCTGATCCAAGAATTCACTTCTATCTGCGACTTCGTATGTACTCATGCGGTTCCTCCTTCTGTCTGATCGGTGTCTGGTTCTGTGTTCTCTTCGTCAAGGATATGACGGAGGCCGGGGTCAATTGCGATTAGCATTCGTTTCCGAAATTCATCGATATCTGGAACTGGCAAGAAGAGAAATAAAAGATGAGCCCGCCTAAGACGATCAGAACCGTTCTCAACCTGCGTTTCCGCTTTTGAAAGTGGCTCCAGATTAGTAAGACGGGTTTCAATATGATCCTCTATTTCCTCTTCTGAGAGAGATACATTTTCAGCATCGGACAGATTCTCATCCTCGTAACATACAAAGATAGGGTGAAGAAGTGGATACTCATCTGGTGACGCCACAACGACGTTTGCGAGATACTCAAGCTGCTCATCATTGAGATTTTCACTAAAACCTCTCGGAGCGACACTCAACTCTTGGTCAAGATATCGATGTGATTGTTCTTCGTGGAATTCTGAAATGCTATCTACGGCTTTTCGAATGCCCCGTGTAAGGTTTTGATAGACTTTCGCTTCGCCGATTCCGAGGCATTCATCGCCGTTAAAACTCCCGAAGAAAAGGTTATCACAGCCGTATACTTCGTGACTATAGCTCTGTTTGCGAGATATCTTGTGAGAAATCATCGGCAGGTCAAGGAATCCATCTGTCAGTAAAAATAAAATGAACTCACCTAGTGTGCCATCCTGACGAAACTGCTTTCCAATACCAGCCATTTCCTGTGCTTTGACGCGTGGAGTTTCCCCTTGTTTTTCGAGTCGCTCTATCTCGTCTTCAGAGAATACATAATAGACAAAACGGTTACGCAGGAACTCTTCTAAACTATTGAACGCAAAGCCGGCTGGCGAAATTTGAACGCAGTAATTCTTGATATAGAGGTTATCAACCGAGTCAGAGTCTGTTTCGTAGACATACTCTTCAAGGTCATCTTGGTCAATGACAGTTGCGCTGTCCCAGTTGAATCCGCTCATCTTGTTAATAAGTGGTAACAAGCAACTCTCTTAACTCTCCCGGCGAGAATCGCATTACTCAGATATTCCCCTGAAATATCAAACGGAAACCAATCATGTCGGTAGAAGACTGCTTGCGGTTCTTGTGTGTTATTTGAAGCCGGCATTGACGAGGTGCTTGAGTTCATAATAATGGGTTCATCGGCCAATCGTCTTCACTTGTGCTTCTTTTCATCTTCCCGTCAACTGTCTTAACCAGAGAAACCCGTCGCTTGATTACCTTCGCAGAGAGCCCCCACAGCGATTCCGTAATTTCCATTGTTGGTCACTCTGCTCTGTGGAGCGTCCCACGCAGATATGGAGGCTATAATACTCAATCAACTATTGTGCCGCATCAAGCCCTTTAACCGACGAATTCGACATTTCTCGCGTCTTCTCTACTGTCGTCGAGATCGTTCGAAACCAGCTGTTCTCGTTCTGGAACGGCTGTGAGCCAGAGTTTTAGAAGTGGGTAGATTCTCAACCTGTTCGGGTCGAACCCATGCAACAGACAAACGCGAACGTCCGAGTACAGAAGCTCGACGAAGCAAAAGAGATCATCGCAGAGTTAGAAGAACAGAAAGGAATGGAGTTAGGCGGGCCGCGAGGTGCGTTGTTCCGTGCTGGTGGCACTGTGGATTCCATGCAGGCTTACAGAGGGCATATGGAGAAGGCGATGGGGCAAACAGCGGGGCTCGCTATCGAAGGCGGGTACGACGATGTGGCGTCGAAAGCTGCTCAGCTCATCGCAGATCTCCAAGAGAGCCAGTTAAGCGACGACTAAGCGGTCAATCCTACTAATCTTCGTCCTTGCGGGACTCTGACTGGTGAATTGGAGTCCCGAAAAGATGATCCTGTACAGCGAAGAGGCGCTTTGCTTGTCAAAATATCTCTGTTAGATGTTGCAGTGGACGCGGAGGTCCTTGTCGTTCGGGTTGTACCCTGGTCGATTTCCTTGGAACGTTTCGTCGGTGAGGCTTAGATCTCCTATCTTTGCGACGGTGAAGAGTCGCCAGAACGGGATACTGCGTGAGTTGCTGCCACCTGCGATTTGGTAGGCTCTCAAGGATTCTTTGCCGCGTTTACTGGTGCCGTGACAGTACGGTTCGACTTTTCGGTAATGCCCGTCGTAGTGGAATTCGATTATGCGGCTTTCCTGAATTGTTTGGCAGATCTTGGAGGTCATACGTCTGTGTGGGTATTACAGCAATGATCCGTATGAATATTTGCCATCCAAAGTGAAAGTAAATGTGCCAGACACTCCGGTGTGTTGGACTCTGCATAATCGGATGGCTGGCAGATTTGTATGTCCCTTTTACTTCACTTTCACTCTGGTTGGATGATGTTTAATAGTCGTCCGGTTACACGTAGTCACATACTTTCAGGCCCGTGATTTGGTAGCACGCTCGGCTGAATAAGTACCCTCCACGACTCACTAATAATGCTATCGCTCTCACACATCGCTGATACGCACCTTGGCCATCGACAGTACGGATTGAAACAACGCGAGGACGACATGGTCTCGACCACGCGTGCCGCGTTCCAAGAGATGATCGAGGAACGCGGGACGGACGCGATTCTGTTACCGGGTGACCTGTTCCATTCGCGGGATTTGCGGCCGAAGATCCTGCATCAGATCGAACAGGAGCTCGAACGAATCCCTGATGAGGTGCCGGTGTTAGTCTCGCGTGGCAACCACGACGAGAACCTGACGCCGCGTGACGTGACGTGGCTGAATTACCTGCATCAGCGTGGACACATCGTGTTCTTGCAAGCTGAGCTGAATGCGGACGCAGAGACAGCGTGGTTCAACCCGTACGATCCGGACGAACCAGGGCAGTCAGCCGGCTTCTACGATATCGATGTTGATGGACTGGAGGGGCCAGTGCGCGTGTTCGGCCTGCAGTGGCGCGGCGCGAAGACCGACCAGGCGCTCCAGCAAGTGGCGAATGGGATTCAGGAGACGAATGAGATGCATGGTGAGCCGGCATGGACCGTGTTACTGGCGCATTTCGGGATGGAAGACGAGGTGCCGACGCTTGGCGGGACAGTAACTCATGGCGAGCTGCGAGACGTGAAAGACGTCGTGGATTATCTGGCACTCGGGCACATTCACAAGCGGTACGAGTCGGGTGGGTGGATCTACAATCCCGGGTCGCCGGAAGCGCATAATACGCGGGAAGGGCGGGCTGAGTGGGAGCACGGCTACTACTCAGTCACACTCAACGCCGGAGAATCCGAGGCTGGTGGTGACGCGGTTGGGTGCGATGTGGCGCATCACCCGACGAAGCGACGGCCATACTACCGGATTAAATTCGACGTGACGGAACATGAGTCACCCGGCGACCTCGAAACAGCGTTTCAGGAGCACGTTCAGGATGAGCAGGCTGCGATGGCAGAGTACTGCAGTCAGGACGCATTCACGGCACAGGGTGAGCCGCGAGACCCGATTATCGACCTTCGGTTCACAGGGACGTTGCAGTTCAGCCGTGGAGATTTTCGGACAGATGAGCTTGCGGAGTGGGTGGAAGACGCGTACGACGCGTTGTACGTCCAGGTGAATACAGGGATTCGGACGGCGGACGTGCAGCAACTCCTCTCGGAGATCGACGAGGACGAGGTGTTCAAGGATGGGCAGTTGAACACGGCTGCGTTAGAGAACCGCGTTTTCGAGACGATTGCGAAGGAATCGATCTACGATGACCACGCAGCCGATGTCGCTGACGTGTTAGGGAACGCTCATCAGATGGCCCAAGCTGGCGAAGCCGTTGAGGACATTCGTGACTCGGTGAGTTCGGCGCGTCAGGAGTTGTTCCCAGAACTGACAGACGACGTCGTGCTGGACATTGAAGAAGATCCGTTCGCCGATGCCAACACAGGCGAGGAAGCGTCTGATAACACGACAGACGGCGACGAAGCAGACGGAGAGGCGGAGGCAGGGGAGGTGGTGGAGCAATGAGAATCACGGAAGTTGCGTTGGAAGACATCAAGTCGTATGAGGATCGGACTGTCGTGCCGATCGAAGGCGGTGTGACGGCGATTCTCGGTGAGAACGGCGCGGGGAAATCGACGGTTCAGGAGGCCATCGGATTCGCGCTGTTCGACTCGCTCCCGTTCAACAACAAGGAGTTCGTGCGGGAAGGTGCGAGCTCAGGAACGGTCGAAGTCACATTCGAGCAGGACACGCAGAACGGGACGGACAGGTACAAAGTTGTTCGGTCGGTCGGCCGGTCGAAGTACGGTGTACACCGGTATGATCCCGATGCTGACGAGTGGATCGATCAGGACATCGATTCTAAGACACAGTTGGTGGACTGGTTGTGTGCGCGCTTCGATGTTGAAGATGGAGACGAACTCAGCAGTCTCTGGAGTTCCAGTATCGGGGTCCCCCAAACGCGATTCCTCTCGGACTTCTCGCAAACGCCTCGAAACCGCAAGGCAACGTTCGATGCGCTCCTGAATCTGGACGCGTACGAGGAATCGTGGGAGGCACTCAAGGACGTGCCGGACGCAATCGAGAGTCGGCAGCAGGATCTTCGGAGGGATATCGATACGCTCACCGGCGAGGTGCAGGGGTTGCCGGACGAGCGAGCGGAAGCGGAGTCGTTGGCCAACGACGTTGAGGAAATTGAAGCCGGAATCGAACTGAAAACCGGCGAGTTGTCGGAGAAAGAAGAAGAGTACGAAGAGTTGGAAGCTGTTGAAGAGGAAATCGACCGCGTTGACCAGGAGGTTGAGTCGCTGGAAGGGGACATCGACTCGACGGAGAGTAACCTGGAGACGGCGAAGAAGGAACTCGCGGCCGCCGAAGAGGCACAGGAGAAGTGCGAAGAAAACCGTGAGGGGTACCGTCGGTACAAGGAGGCCCGCGAGCGACAGGACGAGTTAGAGGACCAAGAGACCGAACGCGACGCTCTCATCGAGGACCGAGACGAACAAGAAGACACGATCCAGGCGATCGAATTCGAGGTCGAACAACTGGAAGAGGACTTGGAAGAACTGGAGGCTGCTCGGGAGACGTTGGAGGCGCGTGAAGAAGAGAAAGAGCGGTATGAAGAACTTGAGGACCGTATTGAATCGCTGAAAGACCGCAAGGATGACGTCGATGCGTTAGAGGAAGAAATCGAGCAGTTGGCCGAGGAGATTGAATCGAAAGAGAGCGAAATCGAGGCCAAAGAGGAGACAATTGCGGAGATAGAGGACGAGTGGGAAGCGACGACGGATCCGGAAGCGCTCTCCGAAGAGATCAATGACCGGGAGGCGAGCCGGAAGCAACTTGAGAGCGAGCGTGAGCGGCTTGAAGAGCAGTTGGATCGGTTGCGTGACACGGATGTTGATGCGCCGTGCCCGACGTGTGACCGTCCATTAGACGAGGATCACCGGTCGAAGACGATCGAGCAGCGTGAAGCCCGCATCGAGGAAATCGAAGCAGAACGTGAGGAACTCGCCAACGAGCTTGATGCCTTGCGTGAGCGGCGTGACACTGCGAGGGGGGTCAAGCAGCGTGTTGATAAGCTCCCTGTGCATCGGGAGAAAATCGAGTCGTTGGAAGGTGAGATCGAAGATCTGCGCGCCGAGAAAGAAGAGTCAGAGGCGGAGTTAGCGGACTTGGAAGAGGAATTGGCGGATCTCCCCGATCTCGAAACCGAGAGAGATGACTTGGAGGAGGGGTACGACGAGTATCAGACTGCTGAATTCCGAGTGAAGGAGCATGCTGATGTCCCTGATGAGTTGGAGGCAAAACGGGCGGACTTAGAGGAGGAACAGTCGGCGCTGGCGGAGATCGAAGACGAGTTAGAGCAGTTCGAGGGCTTGGATGAGGAGTTGGAGGACGTCAAGGAAACGCTGGAAGAAACGGAGTCGGCACATCAGACGTATATCAAGCACGAGCAGCAAGCATCGCAGGCAGAGGAGCGGCTGGAAAGAGTCGAAGACCTGGAGAGTGAGCTTGCAGACCTCGAAGCGGATCTTGAAGAGACGGAGGTAGAACTGGAGGAGACGAAAGCGTCGTTCGATGAAGAACGATTCGAGACGCTGGAGTCAGACATAGAGGAGCTCAAAGAGGAATTGGCAGGTGATCGGCGGTCGTTAGAGCATAAGGAGGAGAGCCTGGAGGAGGTTCGTGACACTATCGAGGAGTTAGAGGAGAAGCTAGAGGAGCGGCAGGAGAAGCTCCAGCAGGTGAAGGAACTGAAAGCGGACCAGCAGTTCGCTGACTGGGTGCGGGAGAACGTTCGTGAGGCCGGACCAAAAATGCGGGAGATCATCACTGACCGGATTGGATCCCGGGCGAATGAGTTGTTCCGGTCAATCCGCGGCGCGTCGGCTGAGACGCTGGAGTGGACGAGCGACTACGAAATCGTCGTGCACGATGCAGATGTCCGAAAGTCGTTTTCGACGCTGAGTGGCGGGGAGAAGATGGCAGCTGCACTTGCGGTGCGACTGGCAATCCTCGAACAATTAGCGTCCGTGGGGATCGCGTTCTTAGACGAACCGACAGCGAACCTCGACCGGCAAAAGAAACGGAATCTGGTCACCCAGCTCAAACAGCTGGATAGCTTCGAGCAACTCACGGTGATTAGTCACGATCAGACGTTCGATTCGATGACTGACTACACGATCACCATCGAGAAAGACCGGCAGATATCGGAGGTGTCGGTCAATTAATGCCGATCGATAAACGCGGTGTCGCGTCTGAATTGGAGGCGAACGTTGGCACGATTAAGACGTATCTCGAAGACGATACGGGAATCGTAGAACGGTATCAAGATGCGTTTCAGCGGTTGCCCGACGAGTGGACGAGCGCTGAGATTCGAGCGTCGCTTCAGGACGCGTCATACCCGGGGGCGTATCCAACGGACGATTTTGATGACGTGGACAGTCTCATCGTATCATACCCGGAGAGTGACGGGTGGGAAAATCACGAGGAGGTGAACCAGTGGGCGCGCGATATTATTCGTGACGTGCCGGTGATGGCTGTCGATGGGTCACAACTCCCGCCGACAACGCAATTCAACGTTCCGCTCGCGTACGTCCAAGCGGCATGGGCAGTCAACCATCATCACACAGAAGGGAGGCTTGATCGCGGTGTTGAGGGGCGACTCCTGACGCCTGACGAGGTCACACAGGAATCAGAGGACGGGGACTACCGGTTTGTGGATTCCCAACTCGTGGGCCATCACCGGTTCGAACACGAAGGACAGCTACTTATCGACCAACTCTCGGAGTTAGCTGACGCGCGTGATGCAGGTGACATCGACAACACGCCGGTCGTGTTCTACGACGGGCCGTTGATCGCATCGTTTGCGAACCCGTTGAAGCCGGAAACCCGAGAGCGATACATCTCAACACTGAGTCGAGTTATTGCAGCGAGTCAGCACCACGAAATCCCCCTGGTTGGGTACGTTGCAGGGTCGAGCGCGACTGAACTCGTGAAGATGACGCGACTCCTGTTACGCGAGGAATTCGGGACAGATCGCGTCATCCCAGATGCGCACGTCCTGACAGAGTTAATGAGCCCGTGGGGTGACACCACAATCCCGTTCATCTCGAAACGAGATGGGAGCATCGACGCGTTGCAGACAACGTACAACGGTCAAACGTACGAATTCCGCGATGACATCTTGTTCTCGTACCTGAACGTGCCGCCGGGAGCTGGACTCGACCGACTCGAATTCCCCGGGTGGCTGTGCCGAAGTAACGGCCCCGACGGGTACGAATCAATGTACGAGTACACCGTTGACATTGTCCGGGCAGAAGCAGGCATCGGACGTGGCTATCCCGAAATCCTCCAACAGGCCGATAGCGACGCTGTGTTAGACCATAAGGACCGGCAACAGTTCCAGCGCGTCGTTCAACGCTGGGCTGAATCGAACGACGTGCCGCTGGAATGGGACGCCAAAGCACTAAGCAAGGAACTTCGCCGACGATGATTCACCACCACACCCCACACGCACCAGCAGGATGCACCGCGCAACAACCAGACGACAGTACGGAGACAGAACTATGACCGACACTCAACCTGACGGAGACAGCCCGGATCTCGATTCGTGCGTTCGGATTGGCAGCATCGTGTCCTCGAACAGCCACTTGGATTACGTCGTCGAGGTCTACAAGGAGCGAGACTGTGATCGCCCACCGGAACTTCACGAGCGCGAGTTCGGCCAACCAGTGTTCATCAAGAAAACCGTCAACGGAACCGAGCACGCAGTCATTGGCGTGATTTACGACACGCAGTTAGTCGATCCTGACCAGGGGCGGACCGGGCCACGATTAGCACAGGACGACCAGGCCCAATTCACGCCGGGGTACATCGAAGAGCGAACCACACTCGCTGGCGTGGCGCTTCTCGGGACCGCAGAAATCGCCGAAGACGGGACAATACAGGAGCCAACACATCAAATGCCGCGGTGGACGTTAGAAGTTGAGGATACTGTCTTCCACTGTCCGGATCAGGTCACGGTTTCCTTCCATACCGTCGATGAGCAGATTCAGCTGGCGTACATGGATCGGCTCTTGGATATTGCTGGTGACCTCGGGTCAGAGGTCATCGTCGCACTAATTGACCGGTTACGGCGGATGCTCCCGGAAGACGATCAGAACCACCGAGTACTAGATGTGGTTGAACAGAACGTGCAGTGGCAAGCGCGTGAGCAGCGAGGGGTGGTCTAATGGCTGACCGATCAAACGTGGTCGGAACCGTCGCTGGACCGGGTGATGATCCGAACGAATTCGTGTTCGTGACTCCATCAGACAAGTCGATCAAGACCGGCGAGTTCATCACGTACACTGTCTCGGTTGAAGGTGAGCCACGCTCGGTGTTCGCTCGCGTGACGAATCGGGAACTGATTCGGGGGCTTCCTGAAGGGTTCCTTGCGGATCCGGAAGTCGGGCCGGAGACGGTCGCGGCGACACTCGGTGTGCCGACTGATGATACCGAGTTGTACCGGTTGACAGCAACGGTCATCGGGTACTACGATACGAACATGACGACGTTCGCTAACCCTCGCCAGTTGCCTGACCCGGGGACACCACTGTCGATCGCACCGCATCAACAACTCGAAACCGTGTTGCCGAACCTCGGCTGTGAAACTGACAGCACGGATGTCACAACACTTGACGGAGTCGCGCACGTCGGCTGGCTGTTGAATCGACCGGCAGAGGAGACAAACCTACACATTCCGATCGAAGAATTCGCTTCGACACACCTAGCGATCCTCGCATCAACCGGGAGCGGGAAATCCTACACAGCGTCAGTCCTGATCGAGGAGATGATGCGTCCGAGCTCGCGCGCATCACTGCTCGTGTTTGACCCGCACGGTGAGTACGATACCTTGGCAGAAATGCAGGGTGAAGAGGCATTTCAGGGCGAGGATGGGTATGAACCAGATATCGAGTACTACGATCCGGAACGGCTCCGCGTTCGCATCTCTGAACTGGAAATCGGCGATGTCATGGCAATCTTGGATAATCCGAGCAACCGGATGCAAGAGCGGCTTTCGACGGCATGGCAGGCCATGCAACGCCAGGAAAGTCGAACATGGGGGATTGATGAACTGATCGGTGAAATGGAGCGGATTTACGGCGATGATGACGCGAGCGTCGGCGCATTAGAGTGGCGGCTCCGTCGGTCGATTGAGCGAAATGATCTCTTCCACCCTGAAGAGAACGTGCCGCTGGATGAAATCGTGGACCCAGGGCAGTGTACCGTCCTTCAGATGGATACGTTGGACCGGCGGGATCAGCAACTTATCACGACCGTCCTTCTCCGGCGGATGTATCGAGAGCGACTTGATGATGTACGAGATCGAGACTCGGATATCGAGCATCCGATTTTCGCCTTGTTCGAAGAAGGGCACCGGTTTGCTCCAGCCTCTGGTGAAGCCCCATCGCTAGGGATTATGCGAACGATCACGTCCGAGGGCCGTAAGTTCGGATTCGGACTCGGGATTATCAGTCAACGCCCGTCGAAAATCGACCAAGACGTTCTGTCGCAGTGCGGAACGCAGATCTCGATGCAGATCAAGAACCCGAATGACCAGGACGCGATCAAAAACTCCGTGGAAGCCGCCGGCGAAGACGTGCTTCGAGAGTTGCCCGGGTTAACCCCAGGGCAAGCGGTCGTGTCTGGTGACGCGATGAACACGCCGGCACTGATACAAGTTCGACAGCGACGCACACCGCACGGTGCTGGAAGCCGGCCAGTCATCGAAGAATGGCGTGAAGCCTACGACGAACGACAACGCGAACCGACACAGTCAGAATCCGCTGATTTCGGGGAGGGTGACTCAACCGGCGTTCAGAGTCTGGACTAATTCGATCTCGGTTCTTCTGAAAATATATTAAAATATCAACGTATTCCCGAGACGGGTGATGTCCGGAATTATTCCTGCGTTACAACCGATATTAAGACGTATCTCCCGGTAGCCCCACGGGGGGTGTCCGGAATTCTTATCAGCAGGACGTTAGGAGTGGGCTAGTCCCTGGACTTGGGAATAGATCCGATTGTGCAGGTCTGTTTTGATGCTTGATGGTCACGACGTCCCGAGACTGTGAAACCGAAGTAGAGGAACAAGAACGTTATGCGGCATTCCCAACGGAGGATCAGTCACCTACCGAGCAATCGTGCGAAAAGTCCACTCGATCCAGTGCTGTCACCGTCTTCCTGGTCTCCTCCAGATCCATTCGACTGAGACCTCTCTGAACCGGTCTCAGCGGCACCGTTCAGTAGCTCATCGACGGAGTATCCGATCCACTCAGCGAATTCCTCAGGTGCGCCGATGTAGACGCTCGTGGACGACTTCTCGGACATGAATCGTTTGGGGAGACGTTTCTCGTAGTCGTACACCTCGTATTCTTCGCGGTCAAAGTCAGCTGTGATGGCATTCGGCTCCGACTCGAACGTGACACGGCCGCCCTGAATGTCGCGCTGCCACTTCAACCGTCCCGTATCGTACGTTTTCTCGGCTGGCTCGTCAGCGGGGAAGTACTCGGGCTGCTTTCGACCCGCTTCGTCGTAGAATTCGCGGACAATGCTGCGGACGTCTTCGATCGTGCCGTTCCCGTCAGTCCAGGGTTGTTCGATGAGCATGCGGCGGGCCACGTAACTGAAGATCGGGTTCTGTCGTTCCAACACGCCAGACAGGTCTCGTTGGGCTTCTCGGAACCCCGGATCTTCCGGGTTGGAAGGGAAGGAGACGTCCATGCTCAAGATTTTCATTCGGTTCCGGAACTCGGATTTCGGGAGTGCGTCGTTGGTCGTGAAGATGAGGCACGGCTGATCGACGCTGGTGGGTGTCCAATCACCCCAGTAGTTTCGGATCGGGCTCCACCGCTGGATCTTCTCTTTCTCCGCGTCGATGATCGCGCACGGGAAGCACGTGTCCCATTCGCGGACGCCGCGGACTTCCTTGACGCCGACGTCGTCAGCGTCCACGCCGGAGATGACCGTGTTATCCGAGACGAGTCGCAGAATGTACTCGGTGAGCTTGTCCTTCCCCGCGTCGCTCTTCCCTTCGATGTAGAGGTGCTGCAGGACGTTGTCCAGCGTCCGTGACGGTGACGAAAACGCCTCGGCGTACTGGTTGGCGAACGGGGCCCAGAACCCGTAGAGGAACGCCTCGTACATCTGCGCCATCACTGCGGTCTCGGATTGCGTGTGCCCGTGGTTCTGGACGGTCTCAATGTAGTCTTCGATGGTTTCGAGGCAATGATCCAGGACTTCGGGGGTCGGCTCGTCGGTGGCAACGAGAATCATCTCGTCATCCTCACCGATCACGACTTGCTCTGCCTCTGGCAGGACGGACATCGTCGGGATAGACGTCGATTCCTTGACCTGGTTGTTGTACGCGCTCAGCGGCGCGGTGATGCTGTGGTCCTCAACGGTCGCGCCACGGTCACGGAGCCCGGCTCCGAATTCGTCGGCAGTGTCTTTGTCTACCTTGCTGGTTCCCATCCGTATCTTCTCGTCGGGCGCACGAACCCGCGGCCGATCAAGTCCGTCCGTCAGCCCCGTTTCGTGATCTGACTCAACGAGCCCGACATCCGGAGACTCGTCCTCGTCCGGAGCATCGGTCGAACCGTCTTCGTCTGTTGGCTCATCCGGTTCGATGACGTTCCGGTCGGCGTTTTCAGGGTCTTCGACAAACGCAACTGTCTCCTCGGCCTCCTCTGGGTCGTCAACGACGGTAGTGACTTGGTCGGCGACGTCTTTCAGGTCCTCGACGGCGTCCTGATTCAGGGCGGCAGTGTCGCTCACGTCAAGGTCACCCGCACCAACCCAGTACTCGATACGGTTCTCCCGCTCTTCCGGTGAATCGGCGTCCTCCAGTGCTTCGACAAGTCCTTCGAGGAGTGTCTGGTCGCTGTACCCGTCACGGTACTCGTCGATGAACCGCTCGAACTTCTCGTCCAGTTCGGTCCCAACATCGGTCGTGATGACGGAGATCTGGTTCGTGTGGTACTCCCAGGAGTTCCGCGAGAGGTTCGCCGACCCTTGGACGAGCTTCACCGTGTCGTCCGGCATGACGATTCGGTAAATTTTCGAGTGGACTGTCTTCCGGTTCTTCAATCGAATCGTGAGTCGGTCGTCCTGTCGCAGTCGGACAAGCGACCTCGCTGTGGAAACTTCGTTCACCTGGTCAGCGTAGTCTTCGGCGTTCCCGATGAGCACGTCGAGCGACCCGATGTCGTACTCGGTCAACATCTTCACCATCAGATCGGGTGTCTCCGCGTACGTCACAGCATCCACGTGACGAGCGCCTGCGAACAGATCGAGAAAGTCAGCGCGCTCTTTCACCATTGCCAGGCGGTATTCCGCAGCACCGGATCCGTAGAACTCCGGCATATCCGCGAACCTGTCAAACGAGATATTCGCCGTCAGTTCGTCCATACACACAGCAGCGGTCTAACACGAATAAAACCGTACCGTGGAGCGGTAGTGGAACATACGCAGCCAACACTTGGTGTCACTTCGACAGCGATGAAAGAGATGGACATCCTCCCCCGCTGGGAGACGCGGGGACCCCACGGCACCACACCGCTGGATCGGGTTAGTAGTTCACCACGTGTGATTCAAGTCTGAAAGAGGCGGGTAAAACAGACAGTGTTCGAATTGTTCTATGCTTACTTTAGATTACTACTCGCCTGGGCCTCGAATCACGACCGGGTACCAGTCGTCTCTTTGAGTACCCTTTAAGCGTCCGGCAAATCGTCGATGTGCTTGTATGACTGCCATGAGGAGGCGAACCTCACTCACTTTCCAGAGGTTGTCGCCCACATGGTCGCAGAGCGGCACGTCACGGAGGAGGTATTTGGGGTGATACCCCGGTCCCCACGCAATCAGAAACCCGTCTAACGAGTTCATCCTGAACCCAGACGGTCCGAAATGTCGTGCGAATAAGGTTTCCTCTAAGTCTTCTCTGTGCCCATCCCAAACTGAACTTCCCTCTTCGAGAAGTGTGTGTAACAACTGTGCGTCGAACTCGTGTTCCTCAGCCACGTCGGTGACAATATCCTCCGGGATTGGATGTGTCCAGTCCGCGTCAGCCGAGTCGGAAGTGCGTGTTTCTGTCATAGTTCTTCTGAACGGTTGCGTAGTTTGCGTGCCGTTCAGGTACACCGGCAAAATAACCACCGTGGTTTAAACCCTGGCCCCCTGAGAGCCCCGGCTCCCCGAATCCGGGAAATGCAACGAGAGTCGCAGTAAGTACTACTCTCTGCCGGCTCGGATTTTCCAAATCCTGCTGTGCTGGCGTCGGTGACACAATGAATCTTCCAGAACCACACTCATGCAAGCAGCACGCGCTGAATACGGACGTTCAGCGTTCTCGAAGATCTTGGTTCTTGAGCGCTCGACAAAGGGCACCAGATTTCTATTTCAGCGGCAGGTTCGATGGAAGTCCCAGAGCTGGTCGTGATTGAAGTACGATACGCAGAGTACCAAGTAGTATCAGCAGATTCTGTGAATCGAGATGAACATGTGTACGATTTCAGTATCTTACTTGAGAATCCGAAACTGTTGGCCTTGCGCTTGATGGAGAGGCTACCCGTCCACAGTCCGCAGGTGTGAGCGATACGTAGTGGGAAGCGGATTGCTGAATGTCGTATGTGGGTGGTTACCCCATTCGGTCGAGTGCGTCTTGCCGGTCTTCTATAGGCACTTGATCGTATTTCATAGTTGTCTCAGGGCTCTTGTGCCGGAGTTGTGCCTGCGTTGCTGCTAGGTCTTCTTCCCGAGTCATGTAGGTCCCGACCGAGTGCCTGATTGCGTACCAGCTCATCTGGCGGTGTTCCGTGTCGATATCGGCGATCTCACAGAGGTTCTTGAGGAGGTAGCGAAGCGAGCTCGTACTGTACGGGTTGTTTTTTCGCGTCAGCCAGATCGCGTCCGTGTCCTCGTAGTCTGAGTGCGCTTCGCGTTCTTTTAACCACTTCTCTAGCGCTCGTGCGGTGCGACTCCGGAGACTGACGACCCAGTTATCACGGTTCTTGGAACTATCTTCTTTGGGAATGCGAAGTACTTCGTTATCGGTATCGACCCACCCGACCCGCGACCGATTCACCTCGATCGGACGGAGTCCAGCATCAAGACTCGCCCATACGAGCGAGGGAATCTTCCAACTGTTCGCTTTCTTCCAGTCGGCGGGCTTGACGTCTGATTTCGGTTTCTCGAAGCGCTGGGAGAGGTAGCGTCGCCACCGGTCTCTCTCGCTTGGGGTGAGGTTGTTGTAGTTCGGTACGGACCCGTACTCTAGGGCGGCTTCGCGGACTGCACTTCGTTCGTCTCGGGTCAGGTATTCGCGGGGATTTGTACTGGAATCTTGCGTGAAGGTGATCTTGGGGTCCCACTCGCTGAGGCCGTGTTCGTGTTTCCGCCATTTGAATAGCATCTTGATTGCTTTCTGGCAGTTGCACTTGTGGGTCTGGCTGACGTCTCGCTTTGCGAGGTGCGTCATCCACGCGTCTGCGTGGTCGTGGGTGACGTTTGCGGTGTATCCGTTCTCGGATTCCCAGACGAATCGATAGAACTGGTCCATCCGGTTGGCGCGCGGTTTGACGGTTCCGCGAGCGTACCCCTCGGCTTTGTTTGGTTCTTTCCCGAAGGTCAATAGCCATGTGAAGCAATTCTTGCGTTCGGATCGGTAGTCGAGTTGCTGGCGTTCGTTCAGGTACTGTGCTGCGGGCTGCGTAACGATCGAGAACTCATCGAGGTCTACCATGTCGGAATCCCCCGGAGAGCGCTGTTATCCCGCTTGGTCAGTCCTGGTATAAAGGATGGTGGGGCAAGTGGGTTAATCGCTGTACGGCGTCGGGGTAGTCGAATCCTAGTTTCTTGCGTGGCCTGAAGCAATGGTGAACACACTCATTGTTCACAGCCAGAATCGCAAGACGGCGGAAGGAAGGAGTGCTCCGTCAGGGATTTGAACCCTAGTCCTTGCCGTGAGAGGGCAAGATGATTGGCCGGACTACACCAACGGAGCGCGTCCACTTCCGGATAGCCGGGTTGTACAAATAACGGTTTCGTCTCGCGGC
>Ga0207754_100100_pt1 | contig 68046 bp, 65 predicted proteins | sample A23E1SouthBayCA_FD_187728 | JGI IMG/M metagenome (GOLD analysis project Ga0207754, IMG submission 187728) | Aerobic enrichment media microbial communities from Eden Landing Ponds, California, USA - A23 E1 (SPAdes) | ecosystem: Environmental > Aquatic > Marine > Unclassified | place: Emeryville...
TCAGCGCCGTTCGACACGACCGTCGAACGAGCGGGTCGGGGACTGCGTGTGCCACTGTCGTGTCCGGCCTGATCGGTGCGTCGGTCAGGCCCCGCCACCGGATTCGGTCTGGGTCTGGATCGGCTCGCGGGTCTCGGTCGGCGAGGGCGCTTCGGTCAGCGTCGTCGTCGCCTCACCGCCGGATTCGGTCTGGGTCGGTGATTCGACGGGCTCGTCCGTCTCGGTCGGCGTCGCCGTTTCGGTTTCAGTCTCGGTCGGTGCCGCTGTTTCGGTTTCAGTCTCGGTCGGCGCTTCGGTCTCCGTCGGCGCTTCGGTCTCGGTCTCGTCGACGGCGGTCTCCGTCTCGTTGCCGACCGGCGGCGGCGTGATCGTCGGCGTCGGCGTCGCCGTGTTGGGGAGTTCGACGTCGACGGTGGCGTCCTCACTGCGGATCACCTGGAAGGGTTCGGTCCCGTTCTCCGGTCGGACGAATCCCACCGCGAGCGCGGAGTAGGCGCTCCCCTCGTCCAGCGTCAGGTCGACCGTCGCCAGCACCGGCCCGTCGTCGGCCTCGGTGGCCTCACGGACGTCGACGGTGTAGTTCCCGGCCGCGACCGTCGCGTAGTCCGAGGCCTCGCCGTAGGAGACGTTATCGGCCAGTACGACCGTCTCGTTGCCAGTGCCGACGGTCACGTCGACCGTGGGGGCGTCGGGCGAGAGGTGGATGACGCTGACGGCAGACTCGTTTGCGGCCGGTTCGTAGGCGTTGTCGTCGTAGAGGATCGGCTCGAAGGGCTGGGTCGCGTTCTCGCTCACCTCGCCGGCGGCCGCGATCGTCGTGATCGTCCGGGGATCGAGCGTCACCGTGTCCTCGAAGACGACCGCACCCGACTCGTTGGCACTGATCGTGACGTTGTGGGGTCCACCGGCCAGGGCCAGGTAGTCGCCCACGTCACCGAACTCGACGCCGGTCAGGACGCTCTCGTTGTCCACGGCCACGTCGACGGCCGGGGCGTCTGGCGAGGCGTGGACGACCCGGAGATAGGAGGTGTTCTGTGTCGCCGGTTCGTCGTCGTCGGCCGCCAGTTGTGTTCCGACGCCACCGACGACGAGGAGGCTCCCGACCAGCAGCGCCGACAGAGCCAGCGTACCGAGTGTTCGCGCGTTTCGTACTGACATACCACCAGTGTCGAAGGACTACCGTCGTTTTGTTATAAATCGCCATACGGCAAGGCTTTCTACCGCTGTCGACCACTGCCGCTGGTAACGTCGGTGTTTTGCAACCCCACCGCGAGTAAGCCGGGTGTATCGCACCGTCCCGGTCGCCCCACTTTCGGGGAAACCCGACGTTATCGGCCGAGTCGCCGGTCGGTCCCGGGCGGGCGGTCCGTGCTACGGCCTCGACAGTCCCGGCGTACTGTCGACCGTCGCGACGACGGAACCCATATACGTCCCAGTCGCCAGATACTGGTATGAACTACGACGCAGCACTCGACAGAGCGTTCGACGCGCTCCCCGACCAGCCCCGGGAAGGCGGTGACCGCCTCTCCGTCCCCGATCCCGTGGGACAGACCGACGGCGCGTTCACACGCCTGACGAACCTCGAAGCCATCGCCGACGCACTCGGTCGCGACTCGAAACACGTCCACCGGACGATCCAGCGCGAGTTCGGGACGAACGGCCAGTTCGACGGCAACGAAGCCCGCTACAACGGCGACTTCTCAGTCAGCGACTTCGAGGCCGCCATCGACGCCTACGTCGCCGAGTACGTCACCTGCTCGGAGTGTGGCCTGCCCGACACCAAACTCACTACGGAAGACGGCGTCGACATGCTCCGCTGTGAGGCCTGCGGTGCATTCCGTCCCGTGACGAAGCGTTCGACCAAGAACACGCAGACGGATCGTCCGACGGTCGAGGAGGGCGAGACCTACGAGGTCAAGATCACTGGCACCGGCCGCGAGGGCGACGGCGTCGCCGAGAAGGGCAAGTACACGATCTTCGTCCCCGGCGCACAGGAAGGCGACGTTGTCACCATCTACATCGAGAACATCAGCGGGACGCTGGCGTTCGCGCGACTTGCCTAACGGACGGCCCACTTCGTGTTTCTCAGTCATCTTTGAACCCAGCCAGTAGCCACTGGCACTGACACAGCGATCACACAGCGACGGAGATCAGAGGATAGTGTACACCGTCGTGCGTCCGTCAGACGGCACCACAACAACTTTCCCACCGCTCTCCCTCCTGACGAGCGATGCGATTCGGTGTCGACGAGGCCGGCAAGGGACCGGTTCTGGGCTCGATGTTCGCGGCGGCAGTCCGCTGTGACCCCGCTGATCTCCCCGACGGCGTCGGGGACTCGAAGGGGATTCCCGACGAGCGGCGGGAGCGCCTGGCCGACCAGATCTGGTCGGTAGCGACCGTGGGTGTCGCCGAGATCCCACCCGTCCGGATCGACGACCCCGAGACGGACATGAACACGCTGACGGTCGCGGCCCACGCCGAGGCGCTGGCCCAGGTCGCGACCGACGGCCTCTCGGGGCTGGCCGACGCCGGCGACACGAACGCCGTGCGCTTCGAACAGCGGGTCGGCGACCGGGTCGACGCCGACCTCGACCTGACTGCCCGGCACCGCGCCGACGAGGACGATCCGGTCGTCGGGGCTGCGAGTATCGTCGCCAAATCGGCCCGCGAGGCCCACGTCGACGCGCTGGCGGCCAAGTACGGCCCGATCGGTAGCGGGTACCCGAGCGATCCGACGACGCGCGAGTTCCTGGAAGAGTACGTCGCGGACCACGACGATCTGCCCGACTGCGCACGCCGCTCGTGGTCGACCTGCGAGGACGTGCTCGCCGCTGCCGAACAGTCCTCGCTCGACGCGTTTTGATACCGCCAGGGGTGCCCGAGACCGACCCGCACGCCCGATCGCGACTCCCTTCAATTGGTCCGTACAGAGGCTGTATTCACTACACTAATGATGGCAGAGAAGGAATCTGCGGTCATGCCCTCCGAGACTACCGCACTCCTTCGCTCGATTCGTCAATGGCTATTGGGCATCGTCTTTCTGCTCGGAATAGGGGTACTCACGCTGGCCCATATCGGCTACGTCCAAAATGCAACTCGACTTCTGTTTTGGCAGAGTCTCGTACTCAGCTTTGCAGGCGTACTCGGGGGCCTCATCGCTGCCATCGCTGGTATCAAACTACTCGGGAGCTACTCACCGTCTTCGACTGGTGGACACCCGACCGAGTAGTCTCGTCGGCTTCACAGCTCACAACGCTGCACTACGAGATATGCACGTACACTGAACCGGTTGTTCAGCTCCGATGTCGCACAAAGCAACGATCTCCTCAGCCGTTCTGTGACACGCTATTTGATACCACCGGCTGTCACTGTTTCAAGAGCGTCGCCACCCAGGGTGGGGAGATCCCATACAGATGTACGGCCGACAGTGTGAACGCGCCCTGCGACACGGTTACGGGCGCTCCGTTCGACCCACCCAATCGAGGCACATGATCGAACGGATCTGGCACGGGTGGACCGACCCGGACGACGCGGACGCGTACGAACAGTTACTGCAGACGGAGATCCTCCCGGGGTTCGCCGACCAGGACATCGACGGCTATCGCGGCGTGCGAGTTCTGCGACGGTCTCACAGGGAGGAAGTCGAGTTCGTCACGATCATGCGGTTCGAGTCGCTGGACGCGGTCCAGCAGTTCGCGGGCGAAGAGTACGAGCAGGCACACGTTCCGCCCGCCGCGCGCGAACTGCTCGCGCGGTTCGACGACCCTGCACACCACTACGAACTGCGAGAACAGCGAGAGTACTAGACAGCGGTCGGGGGTCGAGTGCTACTCGCTGTCGCCCTGGTCCAGCACCAGTTTCCGGAGGATGTCACCGTAGGCCGGGCGGGTGATCAGGACGCCGATGAGGACGCCGACGATGGTGATGATGGCGAACCCGGAGAGGTCACCGAGGCCCAGCACCGTCAGCGGGCTCATGGCGATGATCGTCGTCGCGGCGGCCGCGCCGATCACCCAGAACGCCTTGCGGAAGCGGTTCTGGAACACTCTGCCGGTCGCCACCCCCTCGCGCTGGAGGATCTCGTCGGCGATGATGATCAGGTCGTCGGCCCCGGTCCCGATGACGGCGATGAACCCGGCGATGTGTGAGAGGTTGATCGGGAACTGGATCAGTGAGACGAACCCGAGCAGTAGCAGGACTTCCGAGAGCGCGGTGACGATCATCGGCACCGCGACGCGTGGATCACCGTAGCGCAGGTAGACGACGATGCTGACCGCGAGGACGGCGACGATCCCCGTGATCAGGGAGTTGATCTTGAACTGGTCGGCCAGTGCCGGCTCCAGCGAGGTCGTCTGAGCGTTCTCGAAGTCCAGCGGTGCCGGCAGCGGTGCGCCGGCCTTCAGGCTGAGTTCGATGTCGCGGGCTTCCTGGCGCGTCTGGGTCGTCATCGAGAACGTCGGGTCGTTGACGAACGTCTCGTCGGCGAACTGGACCGCGAGTCCCCGGTTGACGCCACCGGCGAAGACCACGTCGCCGTTCAGCGTCGTGATGAGACAGCGGGCGGAGTCGCTCTGGGTGCGACCGGAGGACTGGTTGGGGTTCTCCCGGTCGTAGTTACAGAACGTCTGCTGGTCGAAGCCGTTCTGGCGCATGTGGTCCTGGAACATCTGTGCCTGACTGTCCTGCAGGGTCACGGAGACACCGTAGCCGCCGTCTTCGCGCTGCCTGACGTTACCGATGGTCTCGAAGTCCTGCTGGGTGAGCACCTGGTCGCGGCTGTAGTTGCCGCTCTCTGCGGGCGTGAGCGTGTACACCCGGACGACACCGCGTTCGTCGACGATCGACCGCAGTTCGTCGATGTCACGCCCGGTCGCCTCGATGACGATGTAGTTCTGGCCGGTGGCCGACTGGGCCGACTGCACGTTCGCGCCGCTGAGTGCCGAGAGCGAGAGTTTGCGTTCGATGACGCGGACCATCTCCGCTCTGGTGTCTTCGGTGACGCCGTTACGAACGTCGCTCTCACTCACGTCATAGCCCTGCTCTTGTAGGGCCGTCGCGAGTTGCGCCTGCGTGACGTTGCGCGTGAACACCTCGACTGTGCCGCTCTCGGCGGGCGAGGTTGGCGGGCGCGCTGCCACGTCGATGGCGTCGAGGCCGAACCGATCGACGAGCCCGTTCTCGATCGACTCGACCTCGCTCGTGCTGTTGAGGTCGACGTTCTCGGCCGTGACACCCACGATTGGGGCCCGGATACGGGAGCCCCCGTCGAGCTGGATCCCGTACTGGAGGTTCGTCACCCCGGCTTCTGTGGCGCTGGTTGCGTTGCTCGCCGTCGCGTTGTTGCCCGTCGCGACCGTCGCACCCGGGACGAACAGTGTGACGACGCTTGCCAGGGCCAGTACGACGAGCAGGACGATCCGCCAGTTGTCGCGGAGCCCGCTCATCGGCTCACCCCCTCGAACTGGTACCAGCGAAGCAAGGAGAGGTTCAGCATGTAGGTGTTCATCAGGTCGGTGGCGAGCCCGATCACCAGCACGATCCCGATCGACGCCATCAGCTCGATGTTGAAGAACGTCGCGACGACGGCCATCACAGCCATCGCCGACAGCGATGTGATCGTCATCGTTACACCGGTCTGCATCGCCCGGTACGTGCTCTCGTAGAACGACCCCGACCGGCGGAGGATGTGGTTGTTCAGCAGGATGTCTGAGTCGACGGAGTACCCGATCAACATCAGGAGGGCTGCGACGGTCCCCAGCGAGAGCTTGATGTTCAACAGGTTCATGGCTGCCAGCGGGATGATGATGTCCGAGAAGGCCGAGACCACGACCGCGATACTCGGGACGAACGTCCGGAACAGGCCGAACACGAGCAGACTCATCCCGAGGAAGGCCACGAGGACGCCGATGACGGCCGTCGTCTGGTTGTCACCGCCGAACGAGGGCGCCGTCGACGCGCTCGACAGCAGATTCATATCGGCGTTCTGTGCTTGCTCGCGTAACGAATCCGTCGTGGCCGACTGGAACCGGACGACGTACTGGTCCTCGTTGGGACCGACGGTCTCGGCTTCGGCGCTCTCTGCGGCCTGCTGGATCGAGATCGGTTCCGTGTCGAACGACGCACCGACCTCCGATTGCGACATGGACGTCACCACTGTCAGCTCTGACCCACCTGTGAAGTCGATTCCGGGGGTGACCGGTGCGCCAGTCATCGCCCACCACCCGACGAGAATCAGTATCGCGAGGCCGAGCACCGCCAGTGGCACGGCCGCCAGCTGGCGGTTCGTGTACTGGTCGTAATCGACCTCCGGTACCTCGAACGCGTTCATGGGCTTGGGTGTGCGAGCGCCCCGAATAAGCCTTCTTATCTTTCGATGAGGGAGACAGCTCATGGGGGTATCGTCGTCGTTCATAGACACTCTCTCGGGAGAATCGAGCACAGATCCGGTCGAGAGGCTCGTTCTCTCCGACCGGCTACGACAACCCCTCTCAATTCGGCAGGTAGCGGACGCTGACGACCCCCTCGTCGACCCGGACCTCGACGCGGTCGACGCCCAGCCGTGCTGCTCGCTCCAGCGTCGCCACGTCGTCGACCACGTCCCCAGCGGCCGCTTCGGCGTCCGGGACCGTCAGGACGTGGAACTCGCCCTCACCGGCGCGCTCTCGCTTCGTGATCTCGCCCACTGACTGCTCGGCCGCGATGTCTTTCGAGAGCGTCGTCGGCTCGAGGTCGCTGCGAGCGACGGGGATCTGCCACTGGCGGTCGATCTCGACGATCTGGTAGGCGACCTCCAGGGGTGGCTCGGGTTCGACGGTCGCCTCGATCACGTCGTCGTCGCTCAGTCCGGGGTTCTCCGAGAGCGTGACGACCTGCTGGTCGACAACGTCGCGTAGCGTCGCCGTCTCCTCGTCGGCGGCCGTGACGAGGAACGTGCTCGTTTTCATGGGTCAGGGTAGCGACTCGGCGCTTTTCCCCCTCACGGTTCGTACTGTCGGCTGTAAATCTGTACAACCTCTGTGTGGCGAACATCTTGCAACAGCGACAGCCGACAGTATCAGTGCGACTCGACACGCGCGACCGGCCGTCACCGGAAGCGACGCGCCACGACGACCATCGCCAGCGCGACGAGCACGGGCGGCAGCAGACCGGCGAGGCGCGGGAGCCCGTACAGCGCCTGGACGACCGTTCGAGCGAGGCCGCCAGCCGGCAGTTGTTGCTGGGCGACTGGCGTGGAGATCACGGCGGCGACGTACACTGAGCCGACGAACAGGTAGCCGAGGGCGGCCATCGCCGCGTCGAAGCGTCGGTCCGGTCGGCCGCGCCGGGTCCGTCGCGCGGCGAACAGCACCGGCGCGACCAGCGGCGCGACTACGAGCAGCCCGACGAAGATGAAGAACGCGCGGACGAAACTGAACGTCCCGCCCCCGGCGCCGACCGTGTTCCCGAGCAAAACCACCAGCGCCAGCCCGAAGAGGACTGCAGTCAGGAGTGCCGCCAGCCCACCCAGTACGGCGTAACTCCTGAGCAACCACGAGTCGCTGGACCGGAGCACGTAGCGGAACGCACCCGGTAGCCCGCCGTAGGCGTCGCCGTCGTCCCCGTTCCCTTCACGATCGTCTGCTTCGGGAGCTGGACGGCGGTCCGTCGGACTGCCGTCGGTCGACCGTTCGTCGGTCGGACGAGCGTCCGAACCGTCGTCGTCGACACCCCACTCGCGAACCGGTTCGTCGCCGCTCGTCCCCTGATCGACGGCGTCCTCGGCCATTGGTGGACGTAGGGACGGCCGGTGGTTAAACGCCGTGTTTCGCTTCGACGGCGGCCCGATGCTCGAAGATGACGGCTACTTTTTATCCTGCCCTGTCGAGGCTGGCACATGCACGTCGACATCGGGAACGCGCTGGCGTCGGTCGCCGAGCCAGGGCTCGCCCGGGACGACCTCGATGAACTGGACGAGCGCGTCGCAGCGGCTCACGAGCGGATCGAACGCGGGCGCGCCGACGATGAGTTCGGCTACGCGGCGCTGGGACTCCCGGATCGGACCGACGCCGGGGCGATCACGGAAGCCGTCGCGCCGGTCGCCGACGCCGAGACGGTCCTGACGGTCGGTATCGGCGGCAGCGCGCTGGGTGCCCGGACGATAACGAGCGCCCTCTGTGCGGACGGCGGTGCCAGTCACGTGGTACTCGACAACGTCGATCCGGACCACGTCGACCGCCTGCTTTCGGACCTGTCGCCCGCCGACACGGCGGTCAACGTCGTCTCGAAGTCCGGGACGACGGCGGAGACGCTGTCGAACTTCCTCGTCGTCCGCGAGGCGATGATCGACGCCGGCGTCGACTGGACCGAGCGGACCGTCGTCACGACCGGCGACGAGGGGCCACTGGCCGCACTCGCAGCGGAACACGACCTGCCGACACTGGCCGTTCCTGACGGCGTTCCCGGTCGATTCGCGGCGTTGTCGGCGGTCGGACTCGTCCCGGCCGCGATCCTGGGCTGTGACATCGACGGGGTGCTGGCGGGGGCGGGCGACGCCGCCGACACGCTCGCGCCGTCGCTGTACGACTGCCCGGCCTACGCCTACGGCGCGATCGCCTACGCCCTCGAAGAGCGCGGCGCGACGATCAACGCCGTCATGCCCTACGCCGAACGCCTCGAACCGTTCGCGGAGTGGTTCGCACAGCTGTGGGCCGAGAGTCTCGGCAAGGACGGGCGCGGCCAGACCCCCGCTCGCGCGCTGGGCGCGACCGACCAGCACTCGCAGCTCCAGCTCTACCGGGCCGGCCGTCGGGACAAACTCGTGACGCTCGTCAGGCCCCGCGAGCGTCCGGCCGTCGCGGTCCCGCAGGTCCAGACCGACGCCCTCGCCCACATCGCCGGGACGAACCTCGGGGAACTGCTGGACACGGAAATGCGCGCCACCGAAGCAAGTCTCGCCGCGGCCGGCCAGCCCAACGTCCGTGTCGAGATCGACCGCGTGGACGCCCGCGGGCTGGGCGAACTGCTCTACGCGATGGAGGCCGCCTGTATCCTCGTGGGCGAGCTCGCCGGGATCGAGACGTTCACACAGCCCGCCGTCGAGTGGGGTAAGCAGGCCGCACGAGACGTGCTCGAAGGGACGCAGACGGAGAAGACCGTCGCGATCGAGGACAAGACCGAACTCCTGATCGGCGACGAGTGAAACGGATAGTTGTCGACGTTTCCCCAGTCGACTGCACGCCGTCGTGCGGTCGATCTGGTAAAGACCGACAACTGTCCGTATGACCGACCGATCGCCGCGATCGTGACGGTACGCAGCCGACAGCGTATTTAGGGTCGTCCCCCGAACGAATGAATAGATGGGCTCGGATCTGTATCACAGCGCCGATCGCGCCGTTCGACTCGAAGCGGTACTCACGTCGCTCGCCATCGTCGCCGTCGCGTACGTCGCCGGCATCGTCGTCACGTCGCTGGGCAGCAGCGTCGCGAGTTCCCTGGGCTACACGCTCGACTCGGCACCGGTCGTCGCGCTGAGCCTGCGGTACGCCTTGCTCCCCGGCGGCTTCGTACTCGTCGTCTTCGGGTATCTGGCCGGTAGGGATCGTCCGGAGCTGCTCCGCTGGCGACGCCCGACGGCGCGGGATCTGGGCTGGATGGTCGCGGGCTTTCTCGCGCTGATCGCGGCGTCGACGGTCCTCACCGAGATCATCACCGCGCTGGGGATCGAGACTGCCCAGAACCAGGCGATCGTGCGGGGCCGCGAGAACCCGGTCCTGTTCCTTGCGCTCCTGCCGGTCACGCTCCTGTTCGTCGCGCCCGGCGAGGAACTCCTCTTCAGGGGAGTCGTGCAGGGGCAGTTCCGTCGGGCGTACGGGTCGGTCCCGGCCGTCCTGCTCGCGAGCCTGCTCTTCGGCGTCTCACACTCGGGTGCGCTGTCGGGTTCGGGCCAGCTCACCTATCTCGCCGTCGCGACGATCCTCGGGCTGATCCTCGGGGCCGTCTACGAGCACACGGAGAACGTTTTCGTTCCGATCGCCATCCACGCGGCCTGGAACTCGCTGCTGTATCTCGGCGAGTGGCTCCGGATCGTCCACGGGATCACGCTGCCGATTTAGCCCACCGATACGGAACGTTGTCGGTCTGTCCCAGATCGACCGCACGACCCAGTGCGGTCGACTGAGGAAACGTCGACAACTCTCCGTATGATACAGAGTACTGTAGCAGTACGGGTGTGACAGCCGTCTGACGGGGGTTTATGCGCCGACCGTCACAACCGAGTGCTATGTCAACCCGGTTCACGGTCGTGTGTGACGACGACCAGTCCCGGGCAGTCAGTCGGCTGGCGCACCAGTACGGGATCACCGAGGAGGAGGTCATCCAGCAGCTGATCGATCTCGGGCTGGAGTCGGTCGAGGAGACCGCCTAGGCTGGGTTCTTCCGGGAGAGGTCGCTCCCGCAGATCGGACAGCGGTCGTGGTTCTCGTCGAACTCGCGCCCACAGCCCTGACACTGGAACCGCCAGTCGCGCTGTTCTGCGATGCCGTCCTGTGCGATCACCTCGACGGCGACGTTCAATTTCTCGGCGACGTTCTGCATCGCGTAGTCGTCGGTGACGAGGTGGCCGTCCAGTTCGAATGCGGCGGCGACGAGGCGAACGTCGGTCTGAGAGAGTTCGGCCAGGTCGCCCGTCTCGCGGGCGGCGCGCTCGACGCGCTCGACGGTCTCGGGTTCGGGAATGTGCATGTGCATCCCCGACCCTTCCAGAGCGTCGAAGCGGTAGGCGCTCTCGTCTTCCAGTTCCTCGCGGACGAGCGGGATCGAAGCGACCGGCTCGTCGGTGTGATACTCGTTGATAAACGCCGATGAGTCGAGAACGTACATCTAACGCTTGACGATCATGTGGTCTTTGACTGCCTGCACCCGCTCGACTGGAACGAGCAAGCGCCCGGTCTCGTCGCGCTCGAAGTCGGTCTCGCCCAGCGCCTCGTGGGCGTCGATGACGAGATTGTGTAGCGCCCCCGTATCGAGATCCATCGTGATGTTGTACAGGCTCCCGAGTTCGGCACCGTCCGTTCCCATGACGTCTTTCCCCGAGAGGTTCTCGGCGAGTATTTCGGCCATACGGGTCCTTCCGATTCCGCTACCTTAAACGCCACGGGGCGTCTGACGGCTGTGGCACACAGTTTTGTGGGGCCAGTCCTACGAGGGCCTATGGATCGCCGCCGCTATCTGGCCGCGCTCGTGACCGCGCCCGTCGTCTCCGTCGCCGGCTGTAGCGACGACGCCGGGGCAGACACGGAGGCCGACACCGGGACCGTGACGGACACTGTGACGCCCACCGACACCACCACTGCGACGCCCACCGACAGCCCGACGGCAGCCGCCACGGACACGTCGACGGCCACAGCGACCGACGGGGCAGAGACGGCCACCGATACGACGGCGACGGCCACGGATACCGAGACGGCGACCCCGACCGCCACGGCGACGCCGTCGCTGTCACAGACCGTCCAGGTCGCGCCGGGGAGTTTCCGCTTCAGCCCGAAGTCGTTCGAGGTCGCTGTCGGTGCCACTGTCGAGTGGGTCTGGGAGGCCGACGGACACAACGTCGTCGTCGACAGCCAGCCAGCGGGCAGCGATTGGTCGGGGACGCCGGGCGACGACCTCTACGACGAGGGGTACACCCACGAGCACACCTTCCAGGTGCCGGGCACGTACGAGTACCACTGTGACCCCCACGAAGGGTTGGGGATGGTCGGCTCGTTCACCGTCGTCGAGTAGCGTGACACAGGGACTGTCACGCTCGGTGAGAGCGGATTACGATGCACTTATCAGGTGTCGCCAACTTCGATGCAACAACTTCTCGACGGTGATCCCCTATGTCCGAACCCGATTCTCACGCCGACGACGATTTCGACGCTGGTAGCCTGCGAACGCCGATCGTGGCGGTGCTCGGCCACGTCGACCACGGCAAGACCAGCCTGCTGGACAAGATCCGCGGCTCCGCCGTCACCGCCGGCGAGTCGGGCGCGATCACCCAGCACATCGGTTCGACCGCCGTCCCGCTCGACGTGATCTCGACGATGGCCGGCGACCTCGTCGATCCGACCGACTTCGACCTGCCCGGCCTGCTGTTCATCGACACGCCCGGCCACCACTCGTTCTCGACGCTGCGCTCACGGGGCGGAGCGCTGGCCGACATCGCCATCCTCGTCGTCGACGTCAACGACGGTTTCCAGCCCCAGACCCTGGAAGCCATCGACATCCTCAAGCGGACGCAGACGCCCTTCATCGTCGCCGCGAACAAGATCGATACGGTGCCGGGCTGGAACCCCAACGAGGGCGAACCGGTCCAGGCGACCAAGGCCAAACAGTCCGAACGCGTCCAGGGCGATCTGGACGAGAAACTGTACGAGATCATCGGCCAGCTGTCGGACAACGACTTCTCCGCCGACATGTACTGGCGAGTCCAGGACTTCCAGAACAACATCGGCGTCGTCCCGGTCTCGGCCGAGACGGGCGAGGGCGTCCCGGACCTGCTGACGGTGATGATGGGCCTCTCCCAGCGCTATCTCAAGGAGGAGATGTCCGTCGACGTGGGCGGCCCCGGTGTCGGGACCGTCCTCGAAGTCACGGAAGCGCGCGGGTTCGGGACGACCATCGACGCCGTCGTCTACGACGGGACGATCCGCGAGGACGACCAGATCGTCGTGGGCGGACTCGACGGCCCGATCGTGACCGAAGTTCGGGCCTTGCTGAAACCCCAGCCACTCGCCGAGATTCGCACCGAAAAGGAGTTCCAGCGCGTCGAGTCGGTCGCCGCGGCCGACGGGATCAAGATCGCCGCACCGGATCTCGACGACGCGATGGCAGGTGCACCGGTCCGAGTGGTGCGAAACCGTGACCCGGGCGAGGTCATCGCCGAGGTCGAAGAGGAACTGGCCGGGTTCGAGGTCTCGACCGCCGAGGAAGGGCTCGTCATCAAGGCCGACACGCTCGGTTCGCTGGAAGCGCTCTCGGGAACGCTCGAAGAACACGAGATTCCCGTGATGCGCGCGGAGGTGGGCGACGTGGCCCCCCGAGACGTTCGCGTCGCCGGGACCGCGGGCGAACCGATCAACCGCGCGGTACTCGCCTTCGGCGTCGACATCCTCGACGACGCCACGCGACTGGCCGAGCAGGAAGACGTGGAGATCTTCGCGAACGACGTGATCTACCAGCTCATCGAGGACTACGAGGAGCACGTCGAGGCCATCGAGACGGCCCAGCAGGACCAGATCCTCGACAACATCACTCGGCCGGCCCGCTTCCAGATCCTGCAGGACCACACTTTCCGCCAGTCCGACCCCGCCGTGGTCGGCGTCGAGGTGCTCGCGGGGACGATCAAGCGCAACAGCCACGTCGCGCTGTTCGACGACGCCGAACCCGAGCGTGTCGGGCTGATGAAGTCGATCCAGAACGAGGGCGAGGACGTCGACGAGGCCACGCGCGGTGACCGCGTCGCCGTCTCCATCGACGGCCCGACCGTCGGCCGCCAGATCCACGAGGGCGACGAACTGTGGACCGAACTGCCCGAAAAACACGCCAAGATCCTCGAACAGGAACTCAAGGAGGACATCACCGGCGACGAACGTGAGGCGCTCAACCAGTACCTGGAGAAGCAGCGCAACCGCGACCCCTTCTGGGGCAAATAAGGCGCGAGTCCACACCCTTTTGCCGGCCTCTCTCGCACCTCTCGTATGGCTCGAATCGAAGACGAGTGGCTGCTCGCGGTCGGATCGCTCGTACTGGTCGGGTCGCTGTGGTTTACCGCGATCCCCAGGTTGTACGTCGCCGTCGCCGTTGTCGTGATCCTCGTTCTCGACGTGGTGTTCCTGCTGACGCGTGACGAGTAGGGAGTAATAATATTTAATTAGCTGGCGTGAGCCGTCTCGTGTACGATGCTCCCCGGAGAGGTCTCGCTCGCGACGGCCGATCTCGTCCTGCTCGCGATGGCGGTCCCGCTCCTGCTGGCCTCGCTGGTCGGTGTCGTCTTCTCCGTCCAGCTCGGCGTTGCGATGGGTGCCGGTAGCCTCCCAGCCGGCGGGACACTGGGATACGCGCTCTTCTACGATCCGCCAGCTAACGGATGAACGAGGAACGGTGTTCAGGCCGACGCGCGACTGTGGCGCAACTGAGTGACTGGAGCCGACCGAGGACTCTCGGTGTGTCCGATGGACTGGTGTCACCGGCGAGAGCGTTCGCTGTCGGTGCTCTGGCTGGGTACTCGTCGCCTATCTCCGACTGACCACGCCACGGAGCCACATCGTTCCCTCGACGCCGAGCCATCCCACCGCTACCACGAGCGCCAGTACGAGCGGGACGAACTCACCCGGACTGACCCAGATCGGGAGCACCCAACCCGCCGTTCGATAGGCCCACCTGAACGGGTCGTCGCCCGTCGCCGCGGTGCCGTTGTCGGGCGTCGTGACGTTCGCCCCGGTTTTCCCTTCGATCTCGGCGATCGTCGGGCCGCGGGGCTCGTCACCGAGATGGACTCGCTCGGCGTCGTAAGGGTGGGGATCGGTCGTGTTGTACTGCCAGACGAGCGAACCGTTGGGGGCGACCTCGATCACGCGGTCGTTGGCGGTGTCGGTGATCAGGGTGTTGCCGTTCGGGAGTCGGTCCACGTCGCGGGGCCAGTTCAGACCGGCGTTGAACGCCCAGACCTGTCGCCACCGGCCGTTGGTCCGGCGATACTCGACGGCCCGATGGTTGAGGCTGTCGCCGACCAGTACCGTCAGTGGGTCCGTTTCGAGGACGACCGGGTCGTGCTGGCCGTGGAGGACCCACGGCCGCTCCTGATCGCCCAGCGTCCACTCGGTCCCCTTCGTGGTGCGATTGACGGCCAGCACGCGGTTGAAGTTGCGCGGGCTGAGCAGAAACGCCGAGCCGTCGTGAACCGTGTCGATGTCGTTGAGATGAGTGTAGTCGCCCGATTCGCCGGCCTCGGGCGGGCCGGGATAGTGCTCCCGGAACCGGTACGCCCACTCGATCTCGTCGATGGCGTGTTTGGGCCCCTCGTCGGCGGTGTAGTTGTAGACGAACGCCCGGTGATCGGCCTTGTCGGCGACGGCGTAGCGGTGGGGACCGAGCCGATCCACGTCGTGGGTGTCTCCGGGCACTCGGAAGCGGCGTTCTGTCTCGTTGGTCACCCAGTTCCACTCGATCGCGTAGTGGGACGAGCCCGCTGGGCCGTCGGTGTCAAGCGCAGTGAACAGCAGCGTCCGGTTGTCGATCGGGTCCACGTCGTAGTACCACTGGTGGCGATCGTGGACGAACACGACCGACCGGTTGTCTGTCCTGATCCCCGCCAGCCGCCCGTCACCGACGTTGTCGCCCCTCGGGTCGGCTCCCTGGGTCGTGACGACGGTGAGGTTCGCCGGCGACACCGACGGTTCCACGCCGGGCTCCGGCGCTGGCGTGGCGTTCCCGTCGTACTGCAGGCCGGCCAGCGCGACCGGCGTCAACAAGAGTACGATCACGACCGGCACGATCCGCCGCCCCCAGTATCGCCCTATCCCCATGGATTGGACGGTATGGCAGTGACTGGCGGATATCTCTTGTGGTCGTTTCGAGTGACAAAACGTCGCCGGGCCGCGCTACTGGGCCGTCGGGGCGGCGTCGTCGGTCATCGCCTGTTTGACCTGCAGGGCGGCCGACGCCGCGAGGCCGTGCACGAGGTCGTCGCGTTCCTCGTCGGTGATCTCGACTTTGTCTTCCGTCGGTGTGTAGCCGGCGCTGACGACCGACCCCAGCGGCGGCTGGACGGCGACCGTCGCACGTGGTCCACCCGAACCACTGGTTATCTCAGAACCCACCACGAACTCGTCGGGGAGGACCTCGCGAAGCCCGGCGGCGACGTGTGTCAGATCGCGGCGAAGCGACTGGCGCTGCTCGGGCGTCAGCGTCACCTCCTCGACGTCGGCCCCAAACTGTGTATTGCCGTACATTCGATTTCCGACGTACCTATGCGAACAGGGGATAAAAACGCGGCGATGGTCACAGGGCTGGCCGGCTTCGGCCGTAGGTAGCACAGACGACGGCGCTGGCGTACTCGTCGTCGGCTGTCACGGAGCGAACGACCACGTCCTCGTCGACGAACTCCCAGTCACGGAGGTCGCGCCCGGCGGCCAGTCCCGCTTCGATCTCGGCCGCGACTGCGTCGGGATCCGTGCCAGAGACCTCGTAAAAGATGCCACGACCCGACTCGCTGCGTGCCCAGCCGATCCCCGCGGCGGCGGTCTCGCCCGGTGCGGCCGTCGCAGACGATTCGACGACGTGGAGTTCGTCACCGACCGGGCCAAGATCCGGGGCCGTGCCGACGACTTCGACGTCGGGCTCGGCCGGTATCACCGAAGAGAGCGTCACCAGATTGTAGTTGTGGATCCCGGCCTCCGCGAGGGCGGCGTCGAACGAAGAGAGGGACGTGGGACCGCTGGCGGTGCCCCACACGATTCGGATGACGCTCATACTCTCTCTTGATCGACGCTCGCTGTAAGGGGTTTCGTTTCGTGAACGGGTGTGCGAGTGGGCTGGAGGCGTTCAACGAGTGAGTGACTGAAAATCACTGTCCGCAGCACAGCTTTCGATTGAGCGATCGCTTAGGAACGGCCACTCGGTAGGGTTGCGAACAGAACAGTCGACTCTGTTGGTGAGGGGGTGAAAGAAAGCGCCCATCGAGCAAATCTCGGGGCGACCAAGCGGCGAAAGCCCTCGGCGCGCTCGCGGTCGCTGAGCGGGATATCCTTGGCCGCACAGCTCCCTCGGATAGTGCCCGCTCAGACGACGCCACTCTGTCGCGACCCCGCCTCGCCCTTCCGATCCACCAGGACAGCACGGCACCACACCGCAGCCACACACCTCCCCACCCGATTCACTCGCTCCGCTCGTTCATCCCTCGCACAGTTTCGTCGCGCCACAAGGGCGCGACAGCGCGCGCCAATGCAGATTGGTCAGTGTGTCACTGATACTGATTATTGTTGGCAGTGAGCATTCGCGCGAACGAGTGGTCCGAAGGACCCGGCAGTTCGCGCGATTCACCGGACCGAGCGTAGTCGTTCGAAAGGCGCGCAGCGCCTTTCGTGATGACAAGAGAGCTTCGCTCTCTTGAACCACGAGGTCCGGCTTTTTCACCCATGTTTTTGCGCGAGGGTTCCCGCAGCGAGCGAGGGCGAGGCGCGCCGAAGGCGGGCCTCGAAAGCGAACGGGGAGGCACGACCCGTGAGCGAAGCGAGCGAGGAAACCCGAAGCGGAAAAAGATGGTTAGGCGAAGGCAACGGGCACGCTGCCGTCCTCTGCACCGTCTTCGATCTTCTCGAGGGCGTCGTCGAAGTCGTCCTCCGTGACCTCGGTGCGGTCGCCGCGGATGGCGAACATGCCGGCCTCGGTGGCCAGCGAGGCCAGTTCAGCGCCCGAGAGGCCGTCGGTCTTGCCGGCGATAGTCGACAGTTCGACCGTCTCTGCGAGGTCCATCTGCTGGGTGTGGATCTCCAGGATGCGTTTCCGGCCGTCGAAGTCGGGTTCTGGGACTTCGATGAGGCGGTCGAAGCGGCCGGGGCGGAGGATGGCGCGATCGAGCATGTCGAAGCGGTTGGTGGCGGCGATGATGCGGATCTCGCCGCGTTCGTCGAAGCCGTCCATCTCGCTGAGGAGTTGCATCATCGTCCGCTGGACCTCGGCGTCGCCGGAAGTCTTCGATTCCGTACGCTTGGCGGCGATGGCGTCGATCTCGTCGATGAAGATGACGGCGGGTTCGCGTTCGGCGGCGAGTTCGAACAGATCCCGGACCAGTCGCGCGCCCTCGCCGATGAACTTCCGGACCAGTTCGGAGCCGGCCATCTTGATGAAGGTGGCGTCGGTCTCGTTGGCGACGGCCTTGGCGAGCATCGTCTTCCCGGTGCCGGGCGGGCCGTGCAGGAGGACGCCGCTGGGCGGTTCGATCCCGACCTCGCGGAACTGCTCGGCGTTGATCAGCGGCTCTTCGACGGCCTCGCGGACCTCGCGGATCTGTTCTTCGAGACCGCCGATGTCGTCGTAGGTGACGTCGGGCGAGCCGTCGACCTGCATCGCCTGGGCGCGGGCGTCGGTCTCGGCTTCGAGGATCTGCTTGACGCTGAAGGAGTCGTTGATCGCGACGCGGTCGCCAGCCTCCAGACGGTCGCGCATCGACGGCGACACTTCCGTCAGCACCTCCTGGTTGTTGCCGTGCTGTTTGACGACGATACCGTCGTCGGTGAGTTCCTCGGCTGTGGCGATGTACAGCGAGGAGGTCTTGAGCATCTCGTTTTCGCGTTCGATGCGGTCGACCTCCGCCGTGAGGTCGTGCTGGCGGTCGCGTGCCGCATCGAGTTGCGTTTCCAGTTCGTCGTGGACCTCGACGATCTCCGCGAAGTGTTCCCGAAGCGCTTCGAGGCGCTCTTCGGGGGTCATGTCGGGGTCGAGATCCAGCCGTGGCCGGTCGGGAAGCGAGGGACTGCGCGACATCGAGTTATAGTCAGTAGGGAACTGAACTATTAAGGGCCTTTGGGTCGGATACTCATAGCCGAACCGACACGGACCGACCGAGGGCAGGGCGGCAGGGACAGAGCGCGGTTAGCTCAGCTGGTCGAACTCGTCGAGATACTGGCCGTAGGTGCCGATGGCGGCCTCGACCGGGTCCGAGGAGGACATGTCGACGCCGGCACCCTGCAGCAGTTCAAGCGGGTACTCGCGCGAGCCACTGCGGAGGAAGTCGATGTAGTCGTTCGCTGCGGGCTCGCCCTCGTCGAGGATGCCGTCGACGAGCGCGACGGCCGCCGAGATGCCCGTCGCGTACTGGTAGACGTAGAACGACCGGTAGAAGTGGGGAATGCGCATCCACTCGCGGGCGATTCGGTCGTCGACGTTCGCGGGTTCGTAGTAGTCGCTCTTGAGGCCGTGATACAGGTCGTCGAGTCGATCGGGCGTCAGCGGTTCGCCCGCCTCGCTCATCTCGTGGGCGCGGTGCTCGAACTCGGCGAACATGGTCTGGCGGAACAGCGTCGACCGGAAGCGTTCGAGGTACTCGTTGAGGATGTGTCGGCGGAGCGTGGTGTCCTCGACCACGTCGAGCAGGTGATGCGTGAGGAGGGTCTCGTTGACCGTCGAGGCCACTTCGGCCACGAAGATTTCGTAGCCCGAGTAGACGTAGGGCTGGGATTCGCTGGTGTACTCGGAGTGCAGGGAGTGTCCCAGTTCGTGTGCCAGCGTGTACATCGACTCCACGTCGTCCTGGTAGTTCATCAGGATGAACGGCTGGGAGTCGTAGGTGCCGCCCGAATACGCGCCGGACTGCTTGTTGGCCGTCTCGTACACGTCGACCCAGCGCGATTCGAGACCTTCCGCGACGCGGGACTGGTAGTCCTCGCCCAGCGGTGCGACGGCGTCGACGACGTACTCGCAGGCCTGCTCGTACTCCAGTTCGGGTGACTCTTCCTGCACGAGCGGGACGTAGAGGTCCCACATCTCCAGGTCGTCCGCACCGATCGCGTCTCGTTTCAGGTCGGCGTGACGGTGCAGGGCGTCCAGATTGTCGCGGACGGTGTCGACGAGCGTGTCGTACACCTCGACGGGGACGTTCGGCCCGTCGAGCGCGGCCTCGCGGGCGGTGTCGTAGTTGCGGGCCTGTGCCATCTTCACGTCGGTCTTGACGCTGTTCTTGTAGGCCGCGCCGACGGCGTTGCGAACGGTCTCCCACTCGTCGTAGAAGGTCTCGTAGACCCGCTGGCGGAAGTCCCGGTCGGGTCGCTTCTGGAGGGTCGTGAAGTTGTTGAGGGTGATCGGCTGTTCCTCACCCTCGCCATCCTCCACGCTGGGGAACGTCATGTCGGCGTTGGCCAGCATGTTGTACACCTCGCCCGACGCGCCGGTGACTTCACTCAACTCCGCGAGGAGGTTCTCCACTTCGGGCGAGCGGGTGTGTTCCTTCATCCGGAGCACGTCGTCGAAGTAGTGCTCGTACTCCGCGAGATCCGGTTCGGCGTCGATCATCGCGTCGATGTCGTCCCACGCCAGGTCCTGCAGGGCCGGTTCGAGGAAACTCGCCGCGCTGGACGCCTCCGAGGAGAGTGACTGTGAGCGAGCAGTCAGCGCCTGGTACTGATCCCGGGTCGTGTCCTCGTCCTTGCGCATCCGGGCGTAGGAAGCGACGTTGGCGACGGTGCGCATCAGTTCCTCGTAGGTCGAAAGCGTGGCGAGCAGGGTCTCGGCGTCGTCGGTCGCTTCCCCTTCGTAGGCCGCCAGTTCCTCGACGAGTTCCTGAGCGTCCTCGAAGGCCTGCTCCCAGTCCTCGTCGGTCGTGTAGAGCGATTCCAGATCCCACTTGTACTCATCGTCGATCTCCGATCGGTCGGGCACCGAACTCATGTCCCGGCGTTAGCACCTCGGTACCGTAAGTCTTGCCGGGCGTGGAAAACCACTAAGCGCAGCCGTGTCTATCGGTGACATATGACGAATCAGACCGTCGTCTTTCCCGAGGCCGGCACCGTCGAACTACAGGACCGGGATCGGCCGACACCCGGTCCAGACGAGGTGTTGATCGAGACGGACACGACGGTGATCAGCACCGGGACCGAACTGACCGTCCTCTCTGGTGACTATCCCGACCATTCGGTCTGGGACACGTACGGCGAGTACCCCTTCGTCGCCGGCTACGCCAACGTCGGAACGGTCGTCGAGGCGGGAGAAGAAGCACACCTCGAAACGGGGACACGCGTCGCCTCGTGGACGCCGCACGCGGCCTCCGTCACGGCGAGGGCCGACGACTGCACGCCAGTCCCCGGGGACGTGAGCGACGCCGAGGCCGCGCTGTTCGTGATCGCCCAGATCGTGATGAACGGGATCAGGAGAGGCCGGGTGACGTGGGGCGAGACTGCCGTCGTCTACGGCGCGGGCCTGTTGGGTCAGTTCGCCGTCAGACTCTGTCGGCTCGCCGGCGCCGAGACGGTCGTGGGCGTCGATCTGGCGGCGGATCGACTGGACTTCCTTCCGGACGACCCCGGCGTCGTCGCAGCCGATCCCGACGACGAAATCCCCGCGAAAGTCGTACAAACGGTTTCGAACGGCCGCTTTGCTGACGTGTGTTTCGAAGTGACCGGCAACCCTGACGCGATTCCCGGCGAGTTCGAGGTGCTTCGCGATCAGGGTCGCCTCGTCCTGCTGTCGAGTCCCCACGGCGAGACGACGCTCGATTTCCACGACTACGTCAACGCGCCGAGCACGGAGATCATCGGCGCACACCAGCTGTCACATCCCAGCACCGCTACGGCCGCCGACCCGTGGACGAAGCGCCGTCACGCCGACCTGTACTTCTCGTACCTCCGGCAGAACCGCCTCGCGGTCGAGGGCCTCTTTACACACGCTGTCGAGCCTGCCGACGCACCGGGCCTGTACCGGGACCTGCTCGACGACCGAACACAGGCGATGGCCGCCCGGATCGAGTGGTAACACCACCAAGTCGTGGATCGGCTACCCGATGCTGTCCCTGATCTGTCCGGCGATGCGAGCACCGGCCAGCCGCTCGGCGTGGCGCTCGGAAAAGACCGTGCGGGCACTCTCCCGGCCGTCTTCGTCGACGGTGAAGTCGATCCCGTAGTCGACGGCCGTGAGAACCAGCTGCGTCGGCGGGGCTGGCGCGACGCCCTCGGGACCGTCCAGTGGCTCGTCTGCGAGCACCCGATCGACCTTCGCGAGCGGTGCCGTCCCGCTGGCAATCTCGTCGAGCAGGCCGACGACGCGCCGGACCAGTTGCCGACAGAATCCCCCCGCCCGGAGCGTCCAGACGAGAAACGGCCCGTCGCGACGGCCCTCGATCACCAGATCACGCTCGGTCCCGGTCGCGTCGGGCGTGAGATTGGAGAAGTCGTGTGCGCCAGCGAGTTCGCCCGCCGCTTCCCGCGCACGCTCGTCGTCGGCGTCGGGCGCGTGGAGGTGGTAGACGTACTCGCGTTCGCGGGCCTCGTGGGTCGCGTGGAACTCCGCAGACACGTCCGCGCTGGCCCAGGCGCGCACGTCGGCCGGCAGTTCGCTGTTGAACGCGGCCGGCGTGAGCCACTCGGGTGCGTCGAAGGCGACCGTCTGTGCGAGCGCCGAGACGCCGGCGTCGGTTCGTCCCGCCGCGGCGTAGCCGTCGGGGACGCCCCCGTCGGTCACGCCCAGGCGTGCAAGCGCTGCGAGGATCTCTCCCTCGACGGTCGCCACGTCGGGCTGGCGCTGGAAGCCGTGGTAGGGGCCTCCGTCGTAGGCGATCCGGTAGGCGCGCATACACTGACTCTGGCCGGCTGGCACTTATACTGCCGGCTGTAACTGTTTCAAGAGATTCGCTCTCCTGGGTGGCGAAATTCTGCACAGATTTACAGCCGGCAGTATTAGCCGCCGCGTTCCCACCGGCCGGGAGCGACGGGCCGGATTTAGGTGGCCGGCCGACAAAGTGCGACTAATGACAGACGACGCCACCGCCGCCCCAGAACGGTTCCAGCCCCCACCGCGGTCGTTCGTCGACGCACGGGATCGTGAGATCGAGATTCGGACGGCCGACGACGCGGACTGCGACGCCCTCGTGGATATGTACGCGGCCTACACCGACGCCGACCGCGCACAGGGCATCCCGCCACGAGAACGGCGCGACATCGACGACTGGGTCGCGGGGCTGATCGACGGCGGTATCAACCTCGCCGCGTGGCACGTCGACGACAGCACCGACGGCGACCGCGCCGTGGGCCACGCCGCACTCATGCCCTACGACGACACCGCCGAACTCGTCATCTTCGTCCACCCCGACTATCACCACGCCGGCATCGGCTCGCGGCTGATCCGCGCCCTCCTGGGTGCCGGTCAGCGAGCGGGGCTCACTCACGTCTGGCTGTCGGTCCAGCGGGACAACCACGTCGCGATGAACCTCTACCGGTCGGTCGGCTTCGAGACGACGAACCGGGAACGCAGCGAACACGAGATGGAACTCGACCTCGTGGCCGAGTAGCCGGGCTACTCCTCGTCGAGCAGTAGCTCACGTTCGGTGTCGGTCGACTCTGCTGCCGACAGATCCTCGGTCTCCAGCAGTCGATCTAGCCGTGCCTCGAACTCCTCTTTCGAGAGGTCGCCGCGGGCGTAGCGTTCGCGTAGCAGTTCGACCGGATCGCCGTCGACAGTCTCCGGGTCGTCATCGGTCGACTCGGCGACGAGGGGAAGGTCCTCACCAAGGAGCGCGACGAGTGGCATCAGGATGAAGACGCCGAACACGAACAGGGCGGGGACCAGTGTGCCGCCGCCGAGAATGGCGGCCATGGAGGTGAACCCGAAGCTCAGGATGGCGATCGTACCGACGAGTCGCCACTTGCCCATCGGGAACAGGGAACTCATGACAGCACGTACGAACACCCGTCTAAAAAATTCCGTTGCTTACGCGAAGTCGTCGTACGTCGGCCGGTCGCGGTCGCCGGGGAACTCGTCGACCGGCGCGGTCGTCTGGTCACCGCTCGCCATGTCCTTGACGGTCACCTCGTCGTTTTCGAGGTCGTTCTCGCCGACGATGACGACCGTCTCGGCGTTGATCGAGTCCGCGTAGCCCATCTGGGCCCCGAAGCTCCGGTCGGACACGTCCGTCTCGACGACGTTCCCCGCCTCGCGCAGGTCTCTGGCGATCCTGGCGGCCACGGGACGAGTGTCGCCGACCTGCAGAACGTAGTAGTCGGTCGACACCTCTTCTGCGGGCCAGACGCCCGCCCGCTGGAGCAGGAGTGGGAGCGTCGAGTTCATCACACCCGGTGCGAAGCCGACGGCGGGCGTCGGTTCGCCACCGAATCCTTCGATCAGGTCGTCGTAGCGCCCGCCCCCGAAGACAGCACGCGAGACTTCGCCCGTCGAGTCGAAACACTCGAAGACGACGCCGGTGTAGTAGTCGAGCCCGCGCGCCGTCGTCAGCGAGACGGTGCAGTACTCTCGCACGCCGAAGTCCTCGGCCGCCGAAAGCACTGCCTGGAGGTTTGCGACGGCGTCGGCGACCTGCTCGGAACCGCTCGCGTCGGCAAGTGAATCGAGGTCGTCCTCGGCGGCCTGCAGCCACTCGTCGAACTGCTCGGCCTGTTCGAGCGAGAGGCCCGCCGACCGCAACTGCGAGAGATACTCGTCGCGGTTGATCTTCGCCCGTTTGTCGACGGTGCGGATGGCCTCGTGGGTGTCTACGTCGGCGTCGAAAGAGTCGAGCAGGCCCGAGAGAATATCACGGTGGGAGACACGGAAGTCGAAATCGTCGGCCGTCAGGCCGAAGCCAGTGAGCATGTCCGCGGCGACAGCGAGGATCTCGGCGTCCGCACTGGGATCGCTCGATCCGAAGATGTCGATGTTGGTCTGGTGGAACTCCCGAAATCGCCCCTGCTGGACCTGCTCGTAGCGCCAGAACGGTCGCGTAGAGACCCACTTGATCGGCTTCGAGAGCTCCTGCTGCTTGGCGACGACCATCCGCGCGACCGTCGGCGTCAGCTCCGGGGTCAGCGCGACGTCTCGCCCGCCCTTGTCCTCGAAGTGGTACAGCTCCTCGACGATCTCCTCGCCGCTCTTGTCGACGTACATCTCCGTGGCCTCCAGCGCCGGCGTCGTGATCTCGCGGAAGCCGTAACGCCGGGCCGTGGTCTCGATCTGGTCGATGACCTGCCGGTAGGCGGCCATCTCGGCGGGGTAGACATCGCGAAACCCCTTCAACGAATCGTACATGTCCCGGGATACAGCCAGGGCCCGCTTGAAACTGTCCTTTAAGAATTTACGAGCGAGCATGGGTGCCACCGGAGAGACGACGACCGACGATCCGATGTCGACACCGAAAGCCCTCGGTCCCCTCGGGCGGTCTGTGCGAGATATCCTCGCGTTGCTCGGATAGGGCCCGCGCAGACCGCCCGACAGGACCCTTGCCCTTTCATCTGCCGGGGTGTAGACTGTTCAGCCATCCAAGAGCCTGGCGGATGAAAGGGCGAGCCACGCTGGCGGTGGAACGGAGTCACTCTGTGGCAGGGTTCCCGCGACGGAGGAGCGGGATGCCACAGAGGGACCACCAGCGTGGCGAGGGCTTTCGAAGTGTTTCCTTGCGACGATCTGCTATCGGTGATAGCCGCAGAACGATGCTTTCCAACTCAACTCACTTTCGGCCGACGACGTGGGACTGCGTGTGCTCGGGGAACACGTCGGCGACGGCGTCGTCGCCGTGCTCCGCGCAAAGCAGCGCCCGGAGTTCCGTCTCGTAGTCGGCCTTCGGGATCGACTCGCTCGGGCCGCTCTCGACCCGAAGCCGTTCGGCGACGAGCGCGTCGATGGCGTCCCGGCCGAACCCCGAGAGCGGCGCCAGATAGTCCACACCGAAGCGGTCCTCGACACTCTGGGCGAACGGGCGATCGACCGTCGGGACGCGATCGTCCCGGCGAGTGCCATCCGCGATGGCGTCGAACTCGCTCTCGGCGGCGAGCGTCTCGACGGCGTGCTCGTGGACCTGCTGGATGCCGTTGCGCGGGTAGCCGTCACTGACCATCTGCTCGACGGCTGCTGCTGCGACCGTTCGGTCGAGCGCGACGCTTTCGAAGGGTAATCCAACTGCTTCAGCCGCCCTGCGCCCGTTGCCCACCACGTCCGTGCTGTCGGCGTCGTCTTCCCGAAGAACGTCTCCGACACCGAACGTCGCCGTCACGAGTGTCACCTCGTAGAGGGTGTCGAGAACGAGCGCCGCCAGCGTCGAGTCTTTCCCGCCGCTGTACAGGACCGCGCAGTCCATCACCGGCGGCGGATGTCGAAGCTCTTGGAGTCCGGTGTCAGTTCCTTGAGCAACTCTCGCATCTTGTCGTCGTCGATCTTGCCCTGGATGCGGCCGCTCTGGGCCAGCGAGACGACCTGCTGTTCGATCTGCTCGCCCTGCTGGGGCTTGGACATCTTCACCGTGTTCAGACGCTTGCGCGCCTCGTCTGTCAGGTTCTGCCGGAGGATGGCCTTCTTCTGGGCCTCGCGTTGCTGCTGGGCCTGCTTTTGGGCCTCCTCGTCACCGCCGCCCTGCTGTTGTTCCTTGAGCTGTTCCATCTTCTTTTCGCGCAGTTCGTCGAGTCGCTCCTCGTCTGGCTCTCCACTCATGCTCTCTCTACTCCCTCATACTGGCTGGGCACCAAAATTTCTTTCCTACTAAGCCCTCGTGGCGTCACCCGACCTGCTTGCAGGTCGGGTTCGCTCGCTCTGCGAGCGCACTGGCGTGCGCCACTCGCCCTTAGTTATCCACCAGGACCGCTGTGGGAGCGCCAGCGACGCTGGCGCACCCTTTGAGTCGCCTGTCGGCTCTACGTAGCGGCGCGCCCGAGTGCGCGCCGCCGGACTGCACCGCAACCGCGCCCCGTTCCTCCCCGTGCGCTCGCGACGAGACGCGAGCGTCGGCATCCTGGCGGTTGGTCGGCAAGCTACGATTGGTTCGGCTGCCAGAACAAGGGTATTGAGGAGCATTCGCGCGAACGAGTGGTCCGAAGGACCCGGTAGTTCGCGCGATTCACCGGAATCGCCGTCGGCGATTCCGCCTTTTTCGCCCACGTTTTTGCGCAAGCGGTGCGCCTTCGGCGCACCCGCAGTCGAAAAAGGTGGTTCAGGCGTAACGCTCTAGCTCGGGGCGGTCGAGGTCTTCGAGGACCTCGCCGGCCAGTTCGTCGAGGAACGCGCGGCCGTCGGCCGAGACGCGGCGCCCCTCCCCACCGGCGGCTTCGATGTAGCCGACTTCTTCGAGCTGCTGGAGGACGGTGCGGATGATGTTGCCCGAGGCCTTCGTCTTCTGGTGGGGGCGGACCTGGTACCGGTTGGTCCCCTTCTTGGAGCTACCGTAGGCGGTACGGAGCGTGCCGACACCGACGGGGCCGCCCGTGGCGACCTTGCGGAGGACGCTGGCGGCGCGGCGCTGCCAGAAGTCTTCCTGCTCGGGTGGGAGTTCGCGGTCGATGCCTGTCTTGGTGAACTCGGCCCAGTCCGGCGCCTCGATGGCGTCTTCCTCGGCGAGCTCGACCGCGGCGGCCTCGATGAGCTCGTCCGCGGGCACGTCGTAGAGCGTCGTCATTGCACTCTGATTCCCGTCGGCGTCATTTAAGGGCATCGTTTACTACCGACTGTAGCCCGTGTGAGATGTCGCCACACGGCGTGTGGCGACGGTTTTCAGGACGCGCCAGCGTCGCTGAGCACGAGGGGAGGTACCGTGGGGGATTACCGGTTCGCGGCCCGGTCGGCACCCAGAAAGCTGGCGACGCCGCCGCCGAGCAGGATCGGGAGCCAGTAGGTCGCGCCCCGGTAGAGCAGGACCGCCGAGGTCGCCACCGCAGAGGGGATGCCCGCCGTCGGCACCAGGAGTAGGACGAGGACCGTCTCGATGGCACCCGAACCACCGGGTAGCGGCGCGATACCGGCGACCATGCCGACCGGGATCGCGAGCATCACCGCCGAGAACGGGACCGTGTAGCCCAGTGAGAACAGCGCAAGCCAGAGTGCAGTGCCGAGCGCGAGCCAGCCCAGCGCCGAGAACCCGGTGGCGACGACGAGCGCTTTCCGGTCGCCGGCGACGCGGTCGATCGAGGTGAAAAAGCCCTCGATGCGCCGTTCGATCGCCGCCTTCGTCGGGGCGCTCCAGCGGGGGATGAGCCGGCCGAGTCTGCGCGCGATCGGTGTCACCGCTCGGACGACTGCGGCTTCGAGTTCGTAGCGGTAGCGCCAGCCCAGATACGCGCCCACCGGGAGCGCGACCGCCAGCGTCACGATCGCGCCGGCGGCAAAGAGGAGGTTCCGGCCGAGCTGGACCGCGCCGGCGGCGACGAAGGTGAACGCGCCCAGCGCGAAGCCGATCGAGGGGACGAAGTGGAGCGTGTCGACGCTGGCGATCGCGGCCAGTCCGGTCTCGTACTCCGTATCGGCGGCCTGGGAGATCAGCAGGGCACTCACCGGCTCACCGCCGGCCTGCCCGAACGGGGTGACGTTGTTCGAGAACACTGCTGCGGCGAAGACGAGGATCGCAGTGTGGGCCGGCACCGGTGCGCCGAGCGATTCGAGGACCGTCTTGAGCGCCATTCCCCACAGCGCGAGCCAGACGAGTGCGACGCCGACGACTGCAGCCAGCACCGAGACGTCGGCCTGGGCCAGCGACGCGAGGATGTCGTCGACGCCGACGAACCAGACGAGGACGGCGAGGACGACGAGCGCCCCAGCGAAGCCGACGATCGTCGGCAGACGGTCAGCCATGTCGAGACGGAGTGTCGGCGCGCGTTTCAAATCATCGATGGGTGGTTGCTGGGGCCGACGAGAGCGGTCGAGCGAGACTGCGACCGTTTTTGTGTCCGGCCGGCGAGCCACTGCCATGGACGAACGTGCGGCGCTGGCGATGCTGGGCGAGCAGTTGTCGGCGGCGGGTGACGACTGCGCCGTCGTCGACGGGCAAGTGCTGACGACGGATATGCTCCACGAGACGACGGATTTCCCCGATGGGACGACCCGGTACACTGCCGGCTGGCGTGCGGTCGGGGCCTCGCTGTCGGACGTGGCCGCGATGGGGGCAACGGCGACGGCTGCGGTCGCGGTCTACGGTGCGCCGACCTTCGACGCCGGGGAACTGACGGGGTTCGTCGACGGGGCGAGCGAGGTCTGTGAGCGCGTCGACGCAGAGTACGTCGGTGGCGATCTCGACGGCCACGAGGAGTTCACCGTGGCGACGACCGGCCTCGGCGAGACGGACGACCCGGTCCGCCGTTCGGGCGCGCAGGTCGGCGACGCGGTGTGTGTCACCGGGACGTTGGGCCGGAGCGGTGCCGCGCTCCGTCTGTTCGACCAGGACGAACACGAGCGAGCCAACGAGCTGTTCCGGTTCGTCCCTCGCGTCGCGGCCGGGCGAGCCCTGGCCGACGATGCGACGGCGATGATGGACTCCAGTGACGGGCTGGCGCGCTCGCTCCACCAGCTCGCCGAGGCCTCGAACTGTGGGTTCGCGGTCGAGTCACCGCTCCCGATCGACGACAGCGTCGACGAGGTGGCCGACGACGCCCGGGACCGACTCGAACTGGGCGCGTTCTTCGGCGAGGACTTCGAACTGGTCTGTACGCTCCCGGAACCCGTAGTCGAGCGAGCGCGCGAGACGACACCTTGCCCGCTCACGCCGATCGGTCGTGTGACAGAGAACGACGTCACTCTCGACGGCGAAACGCTCCCAGACCGCGGGTACAGTCACTGAGAAACCGGGTCTCACGTCACGAGTTCGAACGGTACCGGCGTGAAACAGAGGATTCCGAGCACGAACGTCAGGATGCCCAGCGCGACCCGTTTCGAGTCAAGCGGCGAGTCGCGGATCGGGTTCGCCGGTCCCGCGTATGCCATCCCCATCGCCAGTAAGCCCCACATTACCCAGATACCGACGGCGTTGGTCACGTCCTGCAGGAAGTAGAGATAGCCCGCGAGTGCGAACAGCGCCATCGGTACCGCCGCCGCGATGGTCTCCTGGCGCTTGCCGTACAGCGCCCGGACGATGTGGCCGCCGTCCAGTTGGCCGACCGGCAGCAGGTTCAGGAACGTGATGAACATCCCGACCCAGCCCCCGAAGACGACGGGGTGGATCGACCCCGATTGGAGCGTGTCCATGGTCCCCGTCGCCAGGGCGATCAGTTCGAGCAAGAGCGGGTTGTGAAACTGGACGACCGGAGCGTCGCCGCTGGCCGCCATTGCATCCTGGGCGACGACTGGATCGAGCTGGAGCCCGATCGCCGAGACGACGATCGTCGCCACGAGTCCCGCCAGCGGTCCCGACGCACCGATATCGAACAGTGCCCTCCGGTCGGGAATGCGGCCTTTCATCCGGATGACCGCGCCCATCGTCCCGATGAGTGTCGGGAAGGGGATGAAGTACGGTAAACTGGCGTCGACGCCGTGGTAGCGACTCGCAACGTAGTGGCCCAGTTCGTGGACCGCCAGCACGCCGAGGACGGCCGCCACGAACGGCCAGGCCCGGAAGATCTCCAGCGGGTTCGCCCCGATGTCGACGTGGTACCACTGGACGGCACCGACCAGCAACGTCGATCCCATCGTCAACAGTGCTAGCAGGATGTTCGTCCACGGAATCCCGTCGATCCCGATCGATCGAGGACGAGCGACCAGCACCCATCCGTGGGTCGGGAGCGCCCGCTCCGAGGTCGGATCGTACTCGCGTTCGAGCGAGATCTCGTACCCGGCCTCGTGGAACACACTCCACAGCTGGCGCTCGACGGCGTCGGGCTGGACCAGTGGGTCGCCGACGTACAGAAGTCGGTCACCGTCGCTACGGACCTGATAGACGCGGAAAACGGACGCGAGTCGCTCGACCGACGGCGCGTCCGTCGGCGAGTCTGACCGATCCATTAACCAACAGTACGCGTCGCGCGAGCATAAAACCCCGGACGGGGACCAGTCCGAGGGGGTCGCTCGTCGGGTGTCATGTCGTAGTACGCCGGCCCGAGACGGATCTCAGTTTCTGCGACGCGGTCACTGTGCGGGCTCGACGCGCCACGTCGTCGCGCTCGTGTACGACCACTTCTCGACTTCGATCTCGCTGGCCGACTCCTTGAGTTTGACCATCAGCGCGCCGATCTCTTTGGGGGAGAGCCCGACCTCGTCCGCGATGAACTTGCTCTTGAAGTAGAGTTCGCCGTTGTTGGCCTTCTCCGTGAGGAACGCTTTCAGACGGTCTTCCTTGCTCGGCTCGTCCGTGGAGGGCTGCACAGTTGTGCTCATCTTTGTTACCTCACTCCTTCGTAGCAACCCCGAGAGTATATAAAGGAAGGAAGCTTCGGGTTTCTTTGGCCACTTTCAGGGTGAATCATGGAAAAACGAACCTTTCACGAAACTCTTAGAACAGCCGAGAAATTTTATAATCTGTTTTGAGGGGGTTTCAGCCGATATCATTTCAAAAAAGAATGACGGGAAAGAATGCTAGTTTGGCTCTGCCTTCAAGCTCAAAAATAAGAATTTATTGCCGATTCTCGATTACGAATATGACGTACGTCAGACACTGACACACCTGTCAACGGCGGTCACAGTGCCCAGGACGGCCCCGGGCGGCGGACGTATCGTCAGTCACAGCGGCGCGGGTCTTGACAACCCTTAAGACCGACTCGCGGCTACGCGGATGCAATGAAAGTAGTCGTCTCTGTCGGCGGGAGCGTCCTCGCGCCCGATCTCGAACCGGATCGGATCAGCGAGTACGCACGCGCAATCCAGGCACTCGACGAGGCCGGACACACCGTCGGGATCGTCGTCGGCGGTGGGCCAACCGCCCGGGAGTACATCACGACAGCCCGGGAACTGGGCGCAAACGAGATCGAACTGGATCAACTGGGCATCGCCGTGACGCGCCTCAACAGCCGGCTGTTGATCGCCGCGCTCGGTGACGACGCGGCACCGGCACCGATCGAGACGTACGACGGCGGCCGAGAAGCGATCAAGCGCGGCGACATCCCGGTGATGGGCGGGACCGTCGCGGGCCAGACGACCGACGCCGTTAGCGCCGCGCTGGCCGAACACGTCGACGCCGACCTGCTGGTGTACGCGACGAGCGTGCCCGGCGTGTTCAGTGCCGATCCCAACGAGGACGACGACGCCGAGCGCTACGACGAGATCGCCGCTTCGGAACTCGTCGACCTGATCGCCGGGATCGAGATGGCGGCCGGCAGTAACGCGCCGGTGGATCTGCTGGCGGCGAAGATCATCCAGCGAGCCGGGCTCCGATCGATCGTCCTCGACGGCACGGAGCCGGCAGCCGTCGAGCGAGCGATCAGGACGGGTGCCCACGACGGGACCGACGTAGTCCCCGATGGCGTCGGTGCTGCGCCCGAAGCGTGGGAGCAGCCATGAGCGAGAGCGACGGCGGTGAGCAGTCGTCGCCGGACCCCTACTCGCTGGGTGACCACGACGGCGAGGAGCCGAGTGAGGACCACACCGTCTTCTGGGCCGACGAGGTGGCCGACGAGATCGAGGCCCGCGATCCGGTCGAACCGGTCGTGATCAAGGGCGCGATCTCGCCCTCGGGCGTTCCCCACCTCGGGAACGTCAACGAGATCATGCGGGGCTACTTCGTCGCCGAGGTCTTGCGGGACCGGGGCTACGAGGTCCGACAGGTGTTCACCACCGACGATCGGGACCCGCTCCGGAAGCTCCCCCGAAAGCTGGCCGACCTCGACGGCAACATCGTCGAACTGGGTGACGTGAACGCGGGCGCGCTCGGCCAGAACCTCGGTCGCCCGTACACCGATATCCCCGACCCGTTTGGCTGCTGTGACTCCTACGGCGAGCACTTCTCGAACCTGATCGCCGACTGCGCCGAACTCATGGGCGTCGACATCGATATCGTCTCGACGACCGACCTCTACGAGGACGGCGAGTTCGAGGAGCTGACCCGGTTCGTGCTGGACAATCAGGACCGAGCGCGCGAGGTGCTCGCACAGTACCAGGACAAGGTCGACGAGTCGTACGTTCCGTTCAATCCCATCTGCGGGGAGTGCGGGAAGGTCACCGAGACGGTCACGTCGGTCGACACGGACGCCGGGACAGTCGAGTACCGCTGTACGGACATGGAAGCCGGCGACCGGGTCATCGAGGGCTGTGGACACGAGGGTGTCGCGACGCTGCGGGAGGGGAAACTGCCGTGGCGCTTCGAGTGGCCCGCGGGCTGGGACGTGCTGGGTGTCGACTTCGAGCCGTTCGGCAAGGACCACGCCGAGGGGTCGTGGCCTTCGGGCGTCGACATCGCAGAGAACGTCTTCGAGAGCCAGCCCCCGGTGCCGATGGTGTACGAATGGTTCACGCTCGACGGTGAACCGTTCTCCTCCTCCGAAGGCCACGTCGTGATGGTCCACGACGTGCTTGAACTGCTGGAACCGGAAGTGGTGCGGTACTTCTTCTCGAAGGACCCGAGCAAGGCACGGGACTTCAGCATCGAACGCCTCGATCAACTGGTCGACGACTTCGACCGTACCGAGCGACTGTACTTCGGGGAGGAGAACGGCACCGACCGCGAGGAAGCGCTCGCGACGCGGGCGTATCCCCCCTCGATCAGGCCGACGGTGGCCAAGCGGTTCGACGAGGCGCTGGGTGACGGCGCGTGGCGCGGGATGGCAAACGACCCGCAGGCACGCGAGACCGTCGCGGAACTGCTCGATGACGACTTCGCCGACCGCGTTCGGATTCCCTACACCTTCGCGGCCGTGCTCGGGATGTTCGACGATCCCCAGCTCCGTGGTGATGTAGCGCGTAAGGAGGGCCACCTCGCCGACGACACGCCCGAGTGGGCCGTCGAGACCGCCCTCGGTCGCGTCGAACTGGCCAGCGAGTGGGCCAGTCGCACCGACAACGAGTTCGACTACGAACTCGAGCGCTCCGAGATGCCCGACGTGGATTTCGACAGGGCCACCGAAGCCGCGCTGGACGAACTGGCAGACTTCGTCGCCGAGGGTCACGACGGCGAGGAGATCCAGGGCGAGATCTACGAGACTGCGAAGCGACACGACGTGCCGATCGGCGATCTCTTCGGTGCCGGCTACCGCCTGCTGTTCGACGAGGACGAGGGGCCACAGCTGGGCCCCTTCGTCGCGAAACTGGACCGGGAGTTCGTCGTCGAGCGGTTCCGGCGCGATCGGTAGACCAAACCCTCTTTGCCGGGTGGTTCCTCTAACAGGCTGAATGGTCAGTACGTTCACGTGGGTCCTCGTCGGCGTCGTCGCCTACAGCATCCTGGGCATGATGCTGCGAATGCGAGGACTGCTTCCGGAGTACGTGCGCCTCTCCGGCCCGATTACGACCCTCCACACGAAGAAAGGACGTGTGCTGCTCGAACGACTCGCGAAGCCAAAGCGCTTCTGGCGCGCCTGGGGAAACTTCGGGTTCGGCCTCGGCCTGGTCGTCATGGCCGGCTCCTTCCTGATGGTGCTGTTCGCTGGCTATAGCGCCATCACGAACCCACAGCCCTCTCAGCTCAACCAGCCCCGAAACGTGCTCGCGATCCCCGGCGTCAACGAGTTCCTCCCGCTGTCGGTCGCCCCCGAAATCGTCGCGGGGCTGGCGCTGGGCCTGATCGTCCACGAGGGCGGCCACGGGCTGTTCTGTCGAGTCGAGGACATCGATATCGGGTCGATGGGGCTGGCCCTGCTTGCGCTGATCCCCATCGGGGCCTTCGTTGAGCCTGACGAGGAAGACGTCCAGCAGTCCAGTCGTGGCTCGCAGGTCCGGATGTTCGCCGCCGGCGTCACCAACAACTTCGCGTTATCGATTGTCATGTTGCTCTTGCTGTTCGGCCCCGTCATGGGATCGTTCGCCGTCGCCGACGGGGCGAAGGTCGGCGGCGTCCTGCAGGGATCGGCCGCCGACGAGGCGGGACTGAAGCCCGGAAGCGTCGTCACTGCCGTCGACGGCCAGCCAGTTGCCGACAGCCGCTCACTGGAAGCCGCGCTGGTCAACGCCACCAGCAGTAGCGTCGAGTTACAGCTACAGGGCGGTGAGACGACGAGCCTAGAGCGGGCTGTTATTGTTCGTGAAGCTGTCAAGAGCCTGCCGCTCGAAACGAACACGACGATCGAGACGGTCAACGGGACGGCCGTCCACACCGAGCGGGAGTTCTACATGGCGGCCCGGAACCACACGGTCGCGAACATCACGACGAGCTCGGGATCAACCACGATACCACTCGGCGCGTTCGCCAGCGTCACCGGCGGTGGCGTGCTGGCCGACGAACGCCTGGAGGCCGGTGAAACGATGGTAATCACGTCGATCGACGGCGAGCGCATCGTCAGTGACAGGGGGTACGAGCGAGCACTCGGTGAGAAGAGCGGCGGCCAGCAAGTGAACGTCGTCGGCTACGTCGGCGGGGAGCGCAGGACGTTCAACGTGCGACTCGACGAGAACGCCACCCTCGGCGTCCGTACGTCGCCGGGCGTCGGCGGCGTCGTCGTCGACGACTTCGGCGTCCGGTACTACCCCGCTGGCGCCTTCCTCGAAATTCTGGGCGGCGATGCCGAAGGCGAGACCGGTGTCGCGTCGATCGACCTCCCACAGCGGATCCTCCTCATGATCTTGCTTCCCTTCGCCGGCGTCGCTGGGGGGCTCGGTTACAACTTCCCGGGCTTTACTGACTTCTGGACGAACTTCTACGAGGTCAACGGGATCGTCGGCGCGTTCGGGGACGGCCCGGCGTTCCTGCTGGCGAACCTCCTGTTCTGGACCGGCTGGATCAACCTCATCATCGGCCAGTTCAACCTGGTGCCGACGTTCCCGCTCGACGGCGGGCACCTCCTCCGTGCGAGCGTCGAGTCGGTCGTCGCCCGGCTCCCGATCGAGGGCAAGCACTCGCTGACGACAGCCGTCACCGGCGCGATCACGATCACGATGATCGCGAGCCTGCTGCTGATGGTGTTTGGCCCCCAGCTGCTGACCTGATACGGGCGGTTGTAGACGTTTCCCCAGTCGGCCGCACGCCGTCGTGCGGTCGATCTGCTAAAGACCGACAACTTTCCGTATGATCGGCCGCCGATTTCCTGTGGGAGTTCGTTATCCCTATACCGACGCCCGCGAAAGCCGCGGGTATGTTCCGTCAGACTCGTTCGGAGGTCGCCGACGCCCTCGAAGCCGCACTCGAGGGGCTCGATCTCCCGAGCGACGACCTCGGTATCGAGGAGCCGCCGGAAGACGTGGCGGCCGTGCTCGCGTCGAGCGCCGCGTTCCGTCTCGCGGGCGAAGTCGGTGCGCCGCCGCCGAAGGTGGCCGCCGACATCGCAGCCGAGACCGACGCCGACGAACTGGAGTACGTCGACAGCGTCGAACCGCAGGGCCCGTACGTCAACTTCCTGCCCAGCGAGGCTTACTTCACTGACACGCTCGAAGCCGCACAGAACGACGACTTCGGCCATCTGCCCGACCGCGAGACCAGCGTCGTCGTCGAACACACCTCCGCGAACCCGACCGGCCCGGTCCACGTCGGCCGGGCGCGCAATCCGATCGTCGGCGACGCACTCGCTCGCGTCCTCGACTACGCCGGCTACGAGGTCGACCGCCACTACTACGTCAACGACGCCGGTCGTCAGATCGCGGTGTTCACTTGGGCCTACGAGACCTTCGACGAGTCCGACCTCCCCGAACCGGAACGCGAGTCGCCCGAGTACGAGATGGTCCGCTACTACCGCAAGGGCAATTCGTTCCTCGAAGACGCCGACGCCGACCGCGTCGAGGAGGCCGAAAGGGCGATCCAGTCGATCTTACAGGGGCTGGAGGAGGGCGACGAGGAGACCTACGAACGCGTCGGCGAGGTCGTCGACACCGTGCTGGGCGGGATGAGTGCGACGCTCGAACGCCTCCCTGCCGAGTTCGACGAGTTCGTCAAGGAGACCCGGTTCATGCGCGACGGGTCGACGGACGACCTCGTGGTCCGACTCAAGGAACTGGACGAGGCGGTGTACGACGAGGACGCCTGGCAACTCGACCTGCTGGACTTCGAGAAGAACCTCGTCTTCCTGCGCTCGGACGGCACCTCGCTGTACACGACCCGTGACCTCGCCCACCACGAGTGGAAGTTCGACAACTACGACCGCGCCGTGACGGTGCTGGGCGAGGACCACAAACTCCAGGCCGACCAGCTCGGGGCCACGCTCGATCTGCTGGGCCACGACACCGACCAGCTCGACCAGGTGTTCTACTCGTGGGTCAACCTCCCCGAGGGCGGGATGAGCACCCGCGAGGGCACCGGCGTCGATCTTGACGACCTGCTCGACGAGGCGATCGACCGCGCCCGCGGAGAAGTCGAAGACCGCCTCGACGATCGCAGCCGCAACGACGACCTCGACGCCGAGGACGTCGAGCGCATCGCCCATCAGGTCGGCATCGGTGCCGTCCGCTACGACATCGTCTCGAAACAGCCGACCAAGGGGATCACCTTCGAGTGGGACCGCGCACTGGATTTCGAGGCCCAGTCGGCCCCCTACGTTCAGTACGTCCACGCGCGTTGCTGTGGTATTCTGGGGGAATCGGAGACGGAACCGACCGCCGACGACCTCGACGTGACCCTGCTCGACACCGACGCCGAGCGCGACCTCCTGCGCGTGATCGCGCGCTTCCCGGCCGTCATCGAGCAGGCCGCCGACGAACACCGTCCTCACGTCGTCGCCACTTACACCCGCGCGATCGCCGAGCAGTTCAACACCTTCTACCGCGAGTGTCCGGTGCTCGACGCCGAGGCGGACGTGCGCCGCGCTCGTCTCGCGCTCGTCGCTGCCGCTCGACACGCGGTTGCCAACGCGCTGGACGCGATCGGCGTCGAAGCGCCCGACTCGATGTGAGAACAGCGGAAGGGAAACGATCTCGAAAACAGATCAGCCGAACAGACCGAAGACACCGCCGGACTCCTCTTCGTCCTCCTCGTCTTCCTCTTCTAGTTCCTCCTCGTCGAGGAACCACTCCTCTTCGAGCACGGTCTCGAGCTCGCCGACGGTCGCGCCCCGGAAGAACAGCGCTTGCAGGGACTCCGAGAGCTGCTGGAACGCGCTTGCAGCGCGGCTATCGGGTGTGTTGAGCACCAGCGGTTCGTCCGTCGTCGCCTCTTGATCGTCCGGGACCACCGCGAGCAGCTTGAATCCGAGCCGATCGGAGATCTCGGCAACGTCCGTGTGCTTCGTGACGCGGTTGAGGATCGCGCCGATGACCTCGCCGTCGATACGATCGGCCAGCTGTGCGGTCTTGACCGTGTCACCGACGGCGACGTCGTCCGGCGTCGTCACGAGCAAGATCCCGTCCGCGAGACCAAGCGGTACGGCGACCTCGTGGCTCAGCCCAGCGCCGGTGTCGATCAGCACCACGTCGTAGGCGTTGCGCAGCGTCTTGATGACTTTCCGGAGCTTGGCCGGGTCCGCGTCGGCGAAGGCCTCTAGGGACTGCTCGCCGGGGATGATCGTCAGTCCGCCCGGTGCGTCGGTCAGCGCCTCGCTGACCGCGGCGTCGCTGGCGAGGACCTCGTGCAGGGTGACGGTGTGCTCGATGCCCAGCATCGAGCCGAGGTTCGCCATCCCGAGGTCTGCGTCGACCACGACAACGTCGTGGCCGGCCTCCTGCAGCGCGGCACCGACGTTCACCGCGGTCGTGGTCTTCCCGACCCCGCCCTTGCCGCCCGCGATCGTGCAAACGTAGCCCGCCATTGTTTGAGTACCTAAGTTCATGACCGGATATCATATAAACCCGTCCGTCGTTCCGATCGCCTTCTCCCCCGATTTGGAGGTCTCTTCGCTCCTTCTGCGTCCCGCTGCTCGCGGCTTCGCCGCTCACGTGTTCGAGGGCCGTGGCTCGCTGCGCTCGCCACGCCCCTCGCTGTTCTCGGGTCGCTCGCGCTCCCCGCTCACGATTCGGCGCCCCTTCGCTACGCTCAGCGCCGCCCTGTCAACACTTACTTACCCACGCTCAGCCAACATTCCCCCAATGAGCGAGTCCGAGCAGGAGCAATCTGACAAACAAAAATACGAGTTCAAGAAGGTCATCGAGAAGCTGAAGGGCTACGATGGCTCGGGGACGCAACTGGTGACAATCTACGTCCCGGAGGACAAGATGATCAGCGACGTGGTCGCCCACGTCACCCAGGAGCACTCCGAGGCCTCGAACATCAAGTCCAAGCAGACCCGGACGAACGTCCAAGACGCACTGACCAGTATCAAAGACCGGCTGCGCTACTACGATACGACCCCGCCGGAGAACGGGATGGTGCTGTTCTCGGGTGCGGTCGACTCGAGCGGCGGCCGGACGGACATGGTCACCGAAGTCCTGGAGAGTCCGCCCGATCCAGTCGAGTCCTTTCGCTACCACTGTGACTCTGACTTCCTCACGGAACCGCTCGAGGAGATGCTGGCCGACAAGGGGCTGTTCGGTCTGGTCGTGCTGGACAGGCGCGAGGCGAACGTGGGCTGGCTCAAGGGCAAACGCGTCGAACCAGTCAAGTCCGCTTCCTCACTGGTACCTGGCAAGCAGCGCAAAGGTGGACAGTCCGCACAGCGGTTCGCTCGCCTGCGCCTAGAGGCGATCGACAACTTCTACCAGGAGGTCGCCGGGATGGCCAACGACCTGTTCGTCCCGCGACGCCACGAACTCGACGGCGTCCTCGTTGGCGGCCCCTCGCCGACGAAAGACGAGTTCCTCGACGGCGACTACCTCCACCACGAACTCCAGGACAACGTCCTCGGAAAGTTCGACGTGGCCTACACCGACGAGTCGGGCCTGTACGATCTGGTCGACGCCGCCAGCGAGGTACTGGCCGAGCGCGAGATCCTCCAGGACAAGGAAGCCATGGAGGAGTTCTTCAAGGAACTCCACGACGGCGACACGGCGACCTACGGGTTCGGACCGACTCGAGAGAACCTCATGATGGGCGCGGTCGACCGACTGCTCATCTCTGAGGACCTCCGGAAGGACGTCCTCACCTACACCTGTGAGAACGGCCACGACGAGTACGAGATGGTCGATCGCCAGACAGCGGCGGGCGATCACGACTGCTCGCGCTGTGACGCGACGGTCGACGCGGAGGAAGCCGAGCGCGAGGACGCCATCGACCACCTCATGGAACTGGCCCAGCAGCGCGGCTCCGAGACGCTCTTCATTTCGACGGACTTCGAGAAAGGGGAGCAACTGCTCTCGGCCTTCGGCGGCGTCGCCGGTCTCCTTCGATACTCGACCGGCGTCTAAGCTCTTGCTCCTGTTCGGTCGGTCTTCGAGTGACGACGGTGACGAGCTTAAACGGTGTCGTAGAACGATTCTCACACTCTCCACGTTATTCACCTCAATTGGTCCGTACCGATCATAGACTGACCAATCGGCATTGGCGCGCGCTGTCGCGCCCTCGTGGCGCGACGGAACTGTGCGAGGGATGAGTGAACGAGCGATAGCGAGTGAGTGAATCGGTTGGGGAGGTGTGTGGCTGCGGTGCTGTCTTGCGGTCCTGGCGGATGAACGGGCGAAGGACGGTCGGCGGCACTGCGCGGGCACTATCCGAGCACCGCGAGGATATCCCGCACAGCACCGTCGAGCGGACTGAGGGCGTTCAGTGCTCGACCGCTCTCGCAGTACCGGTCTCGACATCATTCCACTCCACAACAACCCGAACTATCCGACCAACTAGCACAAACACTGAACGGGTCGTTCATTCTCGATGGCCCTGACATCAACTGCCTTGTGAACTGTTCTATGACCCTCCGGAGCTTAAGCTATCGCTCGTCGGTTCGTCGTCCGAAAGTCAGAGGCACGGTCGCCCGGGACAGGGCGACCAGGTGCGGCACGTCCAAGGTGGCATGGGAAGGATGTGTTGTGGTGGGGTGGGGATGGTGAGTGGGCACAACACCGCTGTGGCGTCGTGGACTGTAACGTCCACGTCCTGATGCCGCATATTGTTGTATACCACCCACATATAAAGAACTGGTACCTTACTAGTTTGGCTTTGCCCCGATCGATCGCTGGCGATCGGTCACAACAGTTGTTCGAGCTGGTGGCGACGCCGACCGAGATCGACGTCGCTGTCGATCGAGGGGTCACCTGCGAGACGGTCGATCACCAGCAACGGGTCGGTACCTGCCCGTTCGACCCGTTCCAGCAGCGCGGCGATCTCCTCGCGGTACAGTGCCAGCGACGAGAGCAAGCCGAGCAAGAGCGCCATCGGTACGCCTGCCTCGACGTTCGAGGGGAACGCATCACCCAGTTGTGAGAAGTCCGGGTCCCCCGTCGGCGGGTCCGTTGCTGGCCTGACCGCCAGACAGCGAGGACACAGCGCGGCCCCGGTCTCCTCGCCGGGCAGATACTCCCGGAGATCCGGGTCGACGGTGAAGACGACCGTCTCCGTTCCACACTCTGGACAGTTCATGCACGCACACACGCGCGTGATCGTGAAAAGACCGACGACAGAAAGAACAAGCAACGATTGGCGAGATCAATCGCCCACACTGGCTTTGGCGGTGACGAGCGACAGGCGCTCGTTGGGTGCGCCGGCGTGATCAGTCGTCCACGCCGGCTCTGGCGTTGACGAGCAACAGGCGCTCGTCGGGTGCGCCGGCGTGATCAGTCGTCCGCTGCGACGGTCGCAGGCTCGGCCTCTTCGGCTTCCTGCTCGTGGGCGGCGTCTTCCTCTTCTTCCTTCTTGTTCTTGATCTTCTTCATGCGGAAGATCTCTTCGCGCTCCTGTTCTTCGAGTTTCTGCTCGATGTACTCCTTGTTGTCGTACAGATCGGGCAGCAGCTTGAACTCCAGGGCGTTGACGCGGCGTTTGGTGGTCTCGATCTCTTCGAGCATCTTCTTCATCGCGGTCTCGACCTCGGCGGCGAGGATGATGTTCTCGATGAGTTCTTCGTAGGCGTCGGCGGCCTCGTCGATCCGCGCGGAGGTGCCCATGACGCCGTAGCCACGCTCGTCCAGCGATTTTCGGACCTTGTTGGACTCGATCTGCGGGACGACGACGCCCATGATGTTCTTCGACTGGGTCGTCAGTTCCGGGTGCTCTTTCAACGCCGCCGCCGCACCGCGGACGGCCACGTCGCCGTCCATCGCCCGGGCCATGTTGATGGCGTGCTGGGCGCGGTCGTAGGAGTCGTCCAGGTCCTCGCGAACGTCCTGTGCCTGGTCCAGAATGTCCATGAACTCCATGATGAGGCCGTCACGCTTCTTCTCCAGCGTGTCGTGGCCCCGCTCCGAGAGGTCGATGCGGTCCTCGATCTGCATCAACTCCTTGCGTGTGGGTTTGACGTCTTTGGCCATTACCGGGGCCTAGCGTGGCCAGTCGGATAACTGTTTACAGTTTCCCCCGGATAGCACGCGTGCCCGCTCACGAGTCTCTGCGTTCCCCGTTCGCGTTTCCGAGCACCGTCGTTCGCTCTCGCTCACACGGACAGGTGTCGGTCTGTACTAGATCGACCGGACGCGGTCGTGCGGTCGACCGGGCACCCATCGACAACGACCCGTATCACGATGTCCTCCAGATTCCCTGTCGCACGTCGAGCGCGGAGACGACGACCACGTGGGGCAGCGTCAGGACCGCCAGCAGGACCAGGTACAGTCCGCCCACCGCTCGGAGATCAGCAGGCGTCGTCGGAACGGCCAGTGCCAGTCCACCGAACAGGAGCAGTGCACCGACCGTCGCCGGGAGCGCGTCGCGGACGAATCGTCTCCCCGTCTGTCGAACTGCACCACGATCTAGCGCGGCCAGTGCGAGATCGTCGAGTTCGACGAGCCGAGCGACGTGCCGGAGCGAGTGCCAGACGGCGAAGTACACCCCGATCGCCAGCACTGGCGGCACAGTCGCGAAGAAGAGCCACAGCAACAGTGTCTCGCCCGCATCGATGCGCCACGCGCGCTGTGACATCCCGGAACGTGCGCCGACGAGGAGTGTCAGGACGGTACAGGACGCGAAGGCGACCCCGAGTGCGAGTCGAACGTCCGTAGCAAACAGCGGTGCGAACCAGTCGGTGCGAGCGGGATCGAACAGGGACACGACGGTCCGGGCGACGGCGGCGTAGCGCTCCGGAAAGGCCAGCAGCGGCACGAGCATCGGCAGGCCACCGCGGACGACGATCGACAGCGCTGCGAGGGCTCGACCACGGGTGTTTCGTCCGTCGAACAGCGTCGTCATCGTGTACAGATCACCCTGTCCCCAGTGAAACCACGTCAGGACGATGAAAAACAGGAAGGCGACACCGGGGGTGAGAAACCAGACGACGGCGTAGGCGGCTGCGATCGCGAGGTAGGCCGCGCTGAAAGACGCGAGGAATCGGAGAGTCGGTGACACGTCGAGTGCACGCGCGACCGAGAGATGATCCACAGCTCCGTGTGGCAGGCCCAGGACGACGAGCGTCACCAGCAACACCCCGTACCGGAGCGGGATCGGAACTGAGAGCCCGACGAGAGCGGCGACGGTCAAGGCACCTACCAGCGCCCAGGCAGGCACCAGCGTCACGCGAGCGAGACGCTGGTGCCCTGCGAACTGCTCCCGATCTTGTTCGACTACGCCCTCGACCGCCATCGATCGATCACCCACGGGTACAGCAGCAGTCCTTGCACGACGAAGACGTTGGTCACGAGGAAGAAAAGGGCTTCCTCGATCGGGAGTCCGAACAGTGCGACACCGGTCGTATACTGATCCGAGAGGATCCAGATGCCCGACGCCAGCGCGATCGAGTCGGCGATCCAGAGGTAGACTGTCGGTGCGACGATCCCGACGGCGAACGTGCGCCACCGTGCGAGGAGGTACGGCCAGCCGACGGCCCACTGGAGCGCCAGGACTGGCCCGCTCCAGGCCAGGATCGCTCCGAGGTAGAACGTCCCGGCCCGGGACAGGCAGACGAGACCGACGAGTCCGACGAGCCACCCGGCGACGAGTCCGAACAGCCTGTCCCGGATACTGACCGTCGTGTCGTCTTCGACTGGTGGTCCAGGCGATATCTGGTGGAGCCACAGCGCTGCCACGAACGGTTGTAACAGGATGAACAGGTACTCCTCGATCGGTGCCGCCCAGAGGACGGCGGCCACGCTGTCGGGACCGTACGACCACACACCTCGGAGGATCAGGTAGTTGTCCCAGGGGATCGTGTAGGTCATCGCGACGACGACGATGATCGCGACGGCGAGCGGTCGTACGTCACTACGGGCTGATCGCTTTCGAACTTCGGCCGCCCCGAGGAGGAGCGCGAGAGCGGGAAAGACGAACAGGGCGTGAAACTGGACGTACGTGAAATCGACCATCTATGATGTACTGAAATCGTACCGCGAGGTGATCCTACCGGTGTCGATGCGGATCGAAGACGGTGGCCGACTGTGTCCGTCAGTCGGCCGTCGGCGCTCCTTCGGGAGCCGGCTGTTTGGCTTCGTCGAGGATCGCGTGACTTCGGAGCAGGATGTACCCGAAGCCGATCTTCGCAGACAGGTCGAGCACCATGAAGCCGGCCGTTTCCGGGACGATCCCGACAACGTTGAGCCCTTCGGAGCCCACGAGCCACCAGACCGGATACACCAGCCACAACACGAGAATCACGTTTCGCAACGTCGAGAACGTCGATCTCGTGTCGCTGGACAGTTCCGAGGCCCGCGTGGTGAGCTTGCTGAACAGGAAGTACAGCAGCACCAGCAGGAAGCCGGTACTGATGCCCCACCAGAGGAGTCGCTCGGTCCCGGTAGCCAGCACCCCAGAGCCAGCCGACAGGGTCGCCAGCGCACCCGTTCCGATCATCAGTGCGTCCAGCCCGACCAGCGAGTAGATCGTGTTCCGATCTGCGCCGGCCAGCAGTGCGAGGTCGTACAGCAACAGTGGTGTCGTGAACAACCAGTCAGTGTAGCGCGCCCAGTAGATCGGACGCATCTCGCCGGCGATCTGTATCTGTGTCACTCCGAAGCCAAGCGCCATCGCCAGATAGTTCACGAAGGCGATCGCGGCGATCATGATCGTCGCGATGTAGAACTTCTGGCGACGTTGGCTCTCGACACTCCAGCCCCGGGCGATGAAGTACAGCATTCCCAGGAACATGCCTGCCGTGCCTACCCAGAGAAAGATTCCTTCGCTGCCCGGTGCGTACGCGTCCATACCTGATTGTATCATGGTACGGTCTAACATTAGTCATGGGCACTTAAACAAGCTATACCAACAATAATTGGTACAAAACGACACGGCCGACGAGAGCTGTGCAACAGATGAAATACGGACAGTACGCCGAGTTCGACGTAGTGGCAATAAATGACTAAAGCAAAAATCGCTGCCGGTCAGTCGGCGGTGACTTCCTGCGGCTCGTCTTCGCGGTAGTGCTCGTCGATGAGATCCTCGTCGATCCGGTTGAGCGCCTCCGGCGGGAGCATCGAGAGGAGATCCCAGCCAAGTTCCAGCGTCTCGTCGATCGACCGGTCGGTGTCGATACCCTGGTCGACGAACTCCTCCTCGAAGCGGTCGGCGAAGTCGAGGAACTTGTTGTCACGCTCGGACAGGGCCTCGCGACCGACGATGTTCACGAGGTCGCGCAGGTCCTCACCCTCCGCGTACGCGGCGTACATCTGGTCGGACACGTCGGCGTGGTCCTCGCGAGTGAGGCCCTCGCCGATCCCGTCGTCCATCAGGCGCGAGAGGCTCGGCAGGACGTTGATCGGCGGCTCGATCCCCTGGCTGTTGAGGTCGCGGTCGACGTAGATCTGGCCCTCCGTGATGTAGCCAGTCAGGTCGGGAATCGGGTGCGTGTCGTCGTCACCGGGCATGGTGAGGATCGGGATCTGGGTGACAGAGCCTTCCCGGCCCTCGATCCGGCCGGCACGCTCGTAGAGCTGTGCCAGGTCGGTGTACATGTACCCGGGGTAGCCACGGCGGCCGGGGACCTCTTCACGAGCGGCCCCGATCTCGCGCAGCGCCTCACAGTAGTTGGTCATGTCCGTGAGGATCACGAGCACGTGGTAGTCCTTGTCGAACGCCAGGTACTCCGCCGTCGTCAGTGCGAGTCGCGGCGTCAGCGTCCGTTCGACGGCCGGGTCGTCGGCGAGGTTCATGAAGACGACGGAGCGCTCCAGTGCACCGGTGCGCTCGAAGTCCTGCATGAACTCGTTGGCCTCTTCCTGGGTGATCCCCATCGCACCGAAGATCACTGCGAACTCGGAGCCGTCGCCGTCTTCGTCGCCCTCGTCTTCTTCCGGCACGGTCGCCTGCCGGGCGATCTGGAGTGCGAGGTCGTTGTGTGGCAGCCCCGAGGCCGAGAAGATCGGCAGTTTCTGGCCACGGACGAGAGTGTTCATCCCGTCGATACCGGACACACCGGTCTGGATGAACTCCTCTGGGTACTCCCGGGAGTACGGGTTGATCGCTTTCCCGACGATGTCACGGCGCTCGTCCGGCTCGATGGCCGGGCCGCCGTCGATCGGGTCACCGGACCCGCTCAGGACGCGCCCGAGCAGGTCCTCGGTGAGCTTCATCTTCATGGTCTCGCCGAGGAAGCGAACGGAGGAGTTGCGGTCGATCCCCGTCGTCCCCTCGAAGACCTGGATCGCGACGTAGTCGCTCGTCGATTCCAGCACCTGGCCGCGGCGTACGTCGCCGTCGCCGGTGTCGATCTCGACGATCTCGTCGTAGCCGACCGGCTCGTCGACTTCGGCGAACACCAGCGGGCCGCTGATCTCCGTGATTGTCTCGTATTCTTTCTTCATCGTTAGTACAGCTCCTGAATTTCTGCCTCGATGTCCGCTTCGAGGTCGTCGATGTACTCGCCCCAGTCCTCCTGGACACCGATCCGGTTGAGCTGCGGGACGGAATCGAGATCCGTCAGCTCCTCGACCGGGACGCCGGCGTCGAGTGCGTCGAACGCCTCGTCGTTGTACGTCTTGATGGCGTCGAGGATGCGGTAGGTCTTCTCGGGTTCGCAGTAGGTGTCCGTCGGGTGGAACGCGTTCTGCTGGAGCCACGCCTCACGCAGGTAGCGTGCGACTTCCAGCGTCAGCTGCTGGTCCTCCGGCAGCGCGTCCTTCCCGACGAGCTGGACGATCTCCTGTAGTTCCGCTTCCTCGTCGAGGGTGTCGATACCCCACTGGCGCTTCTCGGGCCAGTCGTCCCGGACGTTCTCGACGAACCACGGGTCGAGCTGGTCTCGGTACAGCGAGTAGGACTCGTTCCAGTTGATCGACGGGAAGTGCCGGCGCTCGGCCAGGTCCGCGTCGAGTGCCCAGAACGTCTTGACGATACGGAGCGTGTTCTGCGTGACCGGCTCGGAGAAGTCACCACCCGGCGGCGAGACCGCGCCGATGACCGACACGGAGCCCTCGCTGCCGTTGATGTTCTGGAAGTAGCCGGCACGCTCGTAGAACTCGGAGAGGCGCGCGGCGAGGTAGGCTGGGTAGCCCTCTTCACCGGGCATCTCCTCCAGTCGGGAGGAGATCTCGCGCATGGCCTCGGCCCACCGCGAGGTGGAGTCGGCCATCAGCGCCACGTCGTAGCCCATGTCGCGGAAGTACTCCGCGATCGTGATTCCGGTGTACACACAGGACTCACGGGCGGCGACGGGCATGTTCGAGGTGTTCGCGATGAGGCAGGTCCGGTCCATCAGCGCGTTGCCGGTGGTCGGGTCCTCGAGTTCGGGGAAGTCCTCGATCACTTCCGTCATCTCGTTGCCCCGTTCGCCACAGCCGACGTAGATCACGATGTCCGCGTCGGCCCACTTGGCGAGCTGGTGCTGGGTGACAGTCTTCCCGGAACCGAACGGGCCGGGAATCGCTGCCGTCCCACCCTTCGCGATGGGGAAGAGGCCGTCCAGCACGCGCTGGCCAGAGATCAGGGGCGTCGTCGGCGTCTCCTTCTCGTCGGCGGGGCGCTGTTCGCGCACCGGCCACTCCTGGCGCATCTGGATCTCTTCGCCGTTGTCGAGCTCGACGACCGGCTCCACGACGTTGAAGTTACCCGACTCGGCGGCGACGACTTCGCCGCCCTCGTAGTCTGGGGGCACCATCACTTTGTGGTCGATGCTGGGCGTCTCGGGGACGGTCCCGACGATGTCGTTGGGACCGACCTCGTCGCCTGCCTCGACCTCGGGCTCGAACTCCCAGGTCTTCTCCAGGTCGATCCCGGGTGCGTCGACACCGCGGTCCAGGTAGGGCGAGCCCATCTTCTCTTCGAGCACGTCGAGCGGGCGCTGGACGCCGTCGTAGATGGCGTCGAGCATCCCCGGCCCGAGGTCCACGGAGAGCGGGGAACCGGTCCCTTCGACCGGTTCGCCCGGGGAAACGTCGGACGTCTCCTCGTACACCTGGATCGTGGTGATGTCGCCTTCGATTTCGATCACTTCGCCCATCAGGCCCTCATGCCCGACGTACACCACGTCGTTCATGCGGGCGTCGAGGTCGGTCGCGGTGACGACCGGCCCCGAGACGCTGTCGATGACGCCGTCTTCACGGACGTCGGATTCTGTCGCTTGACTCATGTTAGTCTTCCTCCATCAGGTCGATTCCGATCGCACGTTTGATCTGCTCGCGCAGTCCGCCGCTCCCGGTGCCACCACCGAGTGTGACCATCACTGGTTCGACGCTCGTCTCCACGTCGTTCCGGACCCCTCGCGAGAGGTGGTCCAGATCCTCGTCGTGCATCACGATGATGCCGATCTCGTCGTCTTCGAGCATCTCCTCGACGGCGGCGTCGAGGTCCTCGTCCTTGTCGGCATCGGGCACGTCGGCGAACTTCCGGACGCCGGCCAGTCGGAAGCCGGTCGTGAAGTCGGGACTGCCGATGACGCCGATCTCCTGGCTCATAGTACCACCAGTTCCTGTTCGATCTCCTCGCTGTCGAGTCCGGCCTCGCGGCCGCGAGCGATCGCCCGGATGTTGTCGACCTCGCGCTCTTTGGCCAGAACGTAGGACAGCACCGGACAGACCGACAGCGGGTAGCGATTCGAGAGCTGATCCGAGTACTCCAGCAGGGCTGCTTCGAGCGCGTGTTCGAATTCGATGAGACTGTTGGCTTCTTCGAGCGTGTCGAGTGCGGCCTCCAGGTCGTCACCGTAGGGGCTCTCGCGGACGCGCTGGACCAGCTGGTCCGTGTTACCCGCGAGCTGGCGGATCGTCGACTCGTCGAAGAGGCGACCACCTGCGATGAAGTACTCGCCCGGCTCGATGTCTGCACCGCTGCGAGCGAGCCGAAGCGCGTTCCGGAGGTTCCGGAAGTCGATCTCCGCGGTCAGGAAGGAAACGTACAGTCCCGTGGCGGAGTCGGCCTCTTGCTGGTCGGGGAGCCCGGCCAGCAGCACCTCGTAGAACGCGCGGTCGACGGCGTTCTCCAGGGGCACGAGGACGCCGCTGGCCTCGTAGTCCTGGTAGGCCTCGGCCAGATCGTCACCGAAAATCGTCGCCTCGAGGAGGTCGACGACCTCCTCGATCGACCCGGCGTTGACGAGCTGGTCGAGCAGTTCCTCGGAGAGTTCGCCGGCACGGATGAGGTCGTCCTCGATATCGCTGGCGGGCGCGTCGGCGTAGATACCCCGGATAACCGTTTTGACGTTCCACACGTCGAACTTCCGGAGGTATCGGGCGATGTAGTCGTACAGTCGCCCCTCCGACCAGCGCAGCAGGTCCTCGAAGTGCTTCGCGAGGTTACGGTTCAGCGCGTACTCGACGAGATCCACGCCCGAGTACCGCGAGCCCAGCGCGTTCATCTCGGTCTCGTACTCGGTCTCCTCCATGAAGCGGGCGATCTCGCCCGGCCCCATGCGGACCAGCTTCCGGTAGTCGTCGTCGTCGAACAGCGCGGCTCGTCGCGACCGGACGCGAGCGGTCACGTACTCGTAGTTGCCGCTCTCCGAACTCTGTTCGTCGACTCGTACGGTCATTGCTCCTCGAAGAGCCGCGAACTGATGTCTCGCAGGTTGTTCTCCCAGACCTCGTCGAGGACGGAGTCGAACGTGTTGTCCACGCTGATGCGCGATCCCTCGCTTTCGACGACGACGCCGCCGAGGCACGCTTCCTCGCCGCCGTACTCGTAGCCGTCGTAGTCGGCGAGGATCGACTCGAGGAGGTCCGCGTCGTCGTCCCGGCCGTACACCTGAACGGTCGCGTCCTCGTCGAACTCCTCGGTGGCCGCGTCGAGCAGCGTTCGGGTCAGCTCCTCGCGACGATCACCTTCGAGGTTGGCGATCTCTGCTTCGACCTGTGCGCGGACATCTTCGAGCACGTCGCGGCGTGCTTCGAGTCGTTCCTGCTTGGCTTCCAGTTTGGCACTGGAGAGCTTCTGCTCGCGCTCCTGCTTGATCTCGCGTTCGACCTCGGTCTCGCGCTCGGCGCGGATCTCCTCCGCGTCGGCCTCGGCCTCCGCGATGATCTGTTCGGCGCGCTCGTCGGCGTCGGAGCGAATCTCGTCCGCACGCGCGCGGGCCTCGTCTCGGATGTCCTCTGCGACTGTGTCAAGACTCATAAATAATGTGCGAGAGAGGCGTTTACAGCGTGAGGAACACGACGACCAGGGCCAGAATGACGAGTGTCTCGGGCAGCACCGTCAGAATCAGGCCACGACCGAACATCGAGTCGTCCTCGGCGACTGCACCGACGGCGGCAGCGCCGATACCACGCTCGGCGTAGCCTGCACCGAACGCAGCCAGACCGACGGCCAGTGCGGCGAACGCGAGCGGGAGGTTGTGTTCTACCGGGATCGCCGGAGCGGAACTTTGCAGCGCCGTAAGTGCTTGGAGTAGTGCGAATGCCATTGTTGTAATCCTGTAGTTGGTTCCGGACAGGCGCATATGGCAATACCGGAGGCATAAAGCTTCCCAAAACAGTTCGTCACGGCCCTGTTCGGCTGATTTAGGCCGTCTGGGCTGGGGGGTTGCTACGTGAATACCTATCACATCGAGGCCGACCGATCACCTGTACTTGCCGTCGTAGGTACTCAACTACTGGATCCCTGGCCGGTGAAAGTGACTGTTTATCCACGCAGCACACTATTTCTACCTTTGTTGTCCTCTGTCTCTCGATAGATCGAAACGCACGGCCAGCATCGGCCGTTCGACGTGTTCGTCACGATACATTCCCGGGCCAGTCGGGAGACTCCAGCGCGCGACGCCTCGGTTCTGACGGAACCACCGCGTCACGCGAGCTCACTCTCACAGGAAAATATTCCCGACTTCCACGAATCGCACTGCTTCTCTACTCGCGAATAAAATCGATCGCTGTGACAATCAGTCCTCAACTCGAATCGATCAACTGAGCGCCGATGAAACGGCGCTCTGGGTCGATCAATCCTCCACTCGCATTGAATCGCTCGGCGACGATAAACCGTCGCCGCGTGCAATTCAATCCTCAGTCGTGTACTTCCGTTCGTAGCCGAACGGGTTGTACGCCTTGCCGCCGCCCTCGTAGAACTTCCCGAAGAACTCGACGTACTCGAGACGGACGGCCTGCAGGCCCGCCGAGGTGATCCCGAGCACGAGCACCAGCAGGTGCCCGAGCACGAGGATCAGGATCCCCATGAGGAGCCCGACGACCAGCATCGCGCCGTCGAAGTTGAACAGCCCGCCGAAGACGATGTGTTCGGGGTTCGCAGCTTCCTCCATGAACCAGATGAAGTGGAACTCGCCCTCGTGCAGGGTCGCCCCGAACACGAGGAGGTTCACGACCAGCGCCATCCCGGCCTTGGCCAGCAGGACGGCGGCCAGTCGCGTGTAGGAGACGACGTGGCCGAACGCCTGCGTGATGGACTCGATCAGGCCGATACCACCCTCGGCGGCGATCACGAGTCCGAGCCCAACGAACAGCATCGCCAGCGCGACGCCGACGACGAGGTCGAATCCACCGATCGGAATCCGGAACAGTTCGACGACCGGGAAGCCGGTGAATCCGAGCGGCAGTGCGACGTGTTCGATCGTGTGCCCAGTGACGGGGTTGGTCGCACCTTCAGTCGCGAAGACTTCCCACATGAAGTTCGGCTTGGGACCGGTCGCGGTGCGGGTGAAGACCCACAGCCACATCCCGATGGTCAGGATAATCCACGAACCGCTCTCCATGAACGCCTCGCGGAAACCGTGGCTGAGGTTGTTGACGAAGTCGAAGACGCGACCCAGGACGAGGTGAGCGACGCCGGCGATGACACTCACCAGCAACCACGCATACGCGTAGTAGACGTAGTGGGGCTGGAGACCCTTGTGGATCGGCGGGTGACCGTCCCAGAGGATCTCGCCGAGCTGGTGCAGTCCGAAGATCTCGCCGTACAGGATGCCGAACACTGCGGTGAAACCGCCAGCCAGCAGCCCGACACCACCGAGACTTCGGAGCACGTCGCTGTCGAACGACTGGGTGAGCCAGTACCCGAGCCCCATGTACAGAAGCCCGTAGCCCAGGTCACCGATCATGAACCCGAAGAAGGCAGGGAACGTCAGGAAGAAGATGAACGTCGGATCGAGTTCGTCGTACTGCGGTCGGTTGATGATCTCGACGAGCGCCTCGAAGGGCTTGACGACGCCAGGGTTGTCCTGAATGACTGGGGGTGTGCCTGCCCCCATCGTCACCAGGCCACCGTCGGCGGCGACCTCCTGACTCTCAGTTTCCTCACCGGCCGAGGCAGAGACTTCTTCGCTCGTGGCCGCGCCGCCTGCGCCGCCGGAGCCACCGGACTCGACTTCCTCGGTGTGCTCGACGTGGCCGTCCTCGTCGTAGTCGGCGCGTTCGAGTTCGTCGATGTCGATGGCTTCACCGACCGCGTCGGTGAGCGTCTCGACGAACTCGGTGTAGCGCGACGAGGGGATCCACCCTTCCGCGACGAAGGCGTTCTCCGTCGTGGCGAACGTCAGCGGTGCCTCGCGCTTCTCGACGTCGATCGCGAGTTTCTCTTCGGCGGCCAGCAGGAAGCCGGCCACGTCGAGGCGCAGGTCTTCGAGTTCGTCCTCGACGGTCGAGAGCTTCGATTCGAGCTGCTGGTGGCGGTGACGGAGTTCCTCGCGATAGGACTCGGGGTCGTCCTCGCCTTCGGGAACCGACAGTTCGGTGAAGGGTGCGCCGACCAGCGCGTCCTGCAAGGTGTCCTCGTCCGTCCGGGCGAAGATGGCGACGACGCCGTCTTCTTCGAACAACTGGTACACGTCGACGTCGCTGTGGGCCAGCGTGTCACGGACTTCGTCGTGGTCGCCTTCGCCGACGACGACCGAGAGGCTCTCGTAGCCTTTCAACAGGTCGAGATCGATACCCAGCGTGACGAAGGGGTCGATCGAGTCGATCTCGTCCTCGACGGCACGGAGTTCGTCCTGGAGTTCGTCGCGCTCGTCGTCGAGTTCGTTGACCTCCTGACGGATCTCTTCGAGTTCCTCGTCGAGTGCCTCGTCGGTTACCAGCCGTGTCGGGCCAGCATCGTCCTCGTCGACGTCGAGGATCGACTTCAGCGAGCGGACGGTGACGAGCTTCTCGGAGGCGCTTTCGGCACCTTCGACGGGGTCGCCGGGCTCGAAGAAGTCCCAGGAACCGTCGTACTCGGTGACGTGCAGCAGGCCGAGGTCGTGGACCGTCTCGATGACGTCGTCCATGACCCGTTTCGAGCCGGTCACCGAGACGCGGCTCATTCGCTCAGGTCTGAGCATCTACCGCCTCCTCGAACAGTTCTGTGACGTGTTCGATCACGTCCTCGGTGCGCTCGTCGGCACGCGCTTCGAGTTGTTCGCGGGCCTGCTCGCCGTCCTTGAGCAGTTCCTTTTGCTCGGTTTCGATCTCGGCACGAGCCTCTTCGAGGCGCTCCTTGGCCGCCGCGTCGGCCTCCTCGCGAGCCTCCTCACGGATCTGCTCGGCCTCTTCGCGAGCCTCTTCGATGCGCTGCTCACGGTCCTGTTCGGCCTGGTCGACGATGTCGTCGGCGTCCTGTTCGGCCTCTTTAATCCGGTCGAGAACTTCTGGCCGTGGCATTTGCTAATCACGTGGGTCTTACCGGAGTGCCTATTTGGTAGTTGCGAAGTTACGCGGGGCGCGAGTGGAACGAGCGGCCAGCGAGAAAGCGAACGGCGAACGCAGTGGGCCGTGAGTCAACGCGGTTCTGAGCGGAGCGAAGAACCGCGACAACGTGAGCGGGGAGTGAGAACGACCCGCGAATAGGGCGGAGGGCGCGAACGGAGTGAGCGGTCCGCAGAAAGACGAACGGCGAACGCAGTGGGTCCTAAGCGGCGTGTGGTGCAAGCGCCGAGTGAGCCCACGTTCGATCGACGACGATCCGGGGCAATTATGCCTGCCAAGTCCCAAACTGGGGTAATGGGAGTCCTCGAGAACAAATCGCGCGCTCGGACGTTCTACAAGTATCTCTCGAAGGTGTACGACCAGATCAACCCCTTCATCTGGAACGAGGAGATGCGCGACGAGGCGATGGCGGAACTCGACATCGAGCCCGAGGACCGGGTGCTCGACGTGGGCTGTGGCACCGGTTTCGCGACCGAGGGGCTGCTCGAACACACCGAACACGTCTACGGGCTGGACCAGAGCGCCCACCAGCTGGAGAAGGCCTACTCGAAGTTCGGCAAGCGCGGCTCGGTGCAGTTCCACCGCGGTGACGCCGAACGACTCCCCTTCAGAGACGACACCTTCGACGTGGTGTGGTCGTCGGGATCGATCGAGTACTGGCCCGACCCCGTCGCCGGGCTCGCGGAGTGTCGCCGCGTCGCGAAACCGGGCGGACAGGTTCTGATCGTTGGGCCCGACTACCCGAGCCAGAAGGTGTTCCAGAAGGTCGCCGACGCGATCATGCTGTTCTACGACGAGGAGGAGGCCGACCGGATGTTCGAGGACGCCGGGTACACCGACTTCGACCACTTGATTCAGCAAAACAGGCCGGGAAGCCCACGGGCGATCACCACGATCGCGCAGGTCCACGAGTAGCAGTCAGTGACTTAGTACCACGCGATTGTACGCGAATGCGTCGCGTTCGCGCAGGTTTACCGAGCGAGTGCGTGGCTCACGCTGCGACGGCCCGAACGGTCGCGACCGTGTATCCGTCCTGCGTGAGGCGAACTGTGACAGTGTCACCCGCAACGGGGAGCGGTGCGTTCGTCCCGGCTAACCGAACGGTCCCGCGCTCACCGGCCGACCAGGTCGGGTCGCCGCCGCTGTTGAAGGGGCCGGTCGGGCCGCTCTGGAACCCCTCCGCGGCGAAGAACGGGACGGGCGGCTGGTGTTCGAGTGGCTGGTCGGCGACTGTGACGACGAGTCGAGCCTCAGTCAGATCGACGGCCATTCCGCTCTGATGACGGAGCGCGAGCGAATCGGTGTCCGCGTCGACCGCCAGCGAAACCGCGGCAGTCGGGGGGTTCGACGGTGCGTCGAGGCCGACGGCGACAGTCCCGACTGCGGTCGCAGCCATGGCTGTCAGGGCGACCAGTAGCGCCACGCCGACGACCGGCGAGGTTGCCCGGTCCATGTCCCCGGGTGGGGACGTGCTCACGTTTGAAGTTCAGGGTGGAACCCTGACGTTGACGACGCCACCGCTGTCGGTCCGAACCGTCAGTGGAACGCCGGGCCGCGGTTCGACGAGCCAGAGCGTCCCGTCGTCACCGGTCGAACCGATGTAGGTGCCGTCGACCCAGACCTCGCCGTCGACTGGTTCGCCGGTTTCGTTGCGGACCAGCGTCACGTTCATCGGTCCAGTCTCGTAGGTCACGTCCATCCGGACGCGAAGCGTTTCGTTGCGTTCGGTCACAGTGTTGGTGACCGGGACGGCATTGACGGACTGGCGCTGATACTCTCGGAAGACGTTGGTCGTCCCGCCGTCGAGGTAGGCCGTCAGATCGCCGCTCGTGTACTCGGCGCGGAACCGGTAGATGCCGGTCTCACCGAGTGCCTGTCCCGACGGTGAGGTGTCGTTGGTCACCCACGGGTAGAGTTCGACCCCGCGGCGGTTCGCGGCGTTGACGAGGTAGAGATCGCTCTCGCGGAACTGATCGGCCGCATCGGGTTTGCGCTCGTCGGCCAGATAGGTCTCTCTGTGGTACGAATCGCCGTCGATCATCGCGAGCGTGTAGCCCGAGTTGGAACTCTCGACGTAGATCGATCCGATCGAGCCGTCGCCTTCGATGGCATCAGTCGCGCGCTGGGCGACCGGGCCGTGCAGCACTTCGAGTTCGCCGCGCAGGTTCTCCAGCCTCGTGTCGAGTGAGCGTGGCAGCGAGTAACTCGACGTTCGGGCGACTTCCTTGATCCGGCGAACCGTCGTCGCGATCCGTTCGGCCTCGGCGTCGACGAGCGCCATCGTGCGCACGAACGAGCTAGTCGATGTCCGGTCAGCCGCGTAGTCGCCGATCGCGTCTTCGCGCCGATCTCGGAGCTCCTGCGTTCGCTCTTCGGCCAGGCGAATGTTCTTGGTGACGATCTCGTTACGTTCCTCGGTGCTCCGTGTGCCGTAGAACTGGTCTTCGAAAGCGGTCGTCCGGTAGTCGCTCCGCAACCTCGCGGCGTCGGCCGCGATAGCCGTCCCCACGTCGACGGTCGAGCCCCCGTAGGCGGTTCGAGTGACGTTCTCCGCTGGAATGGCGGCGTAGTTCGCGAAGTTCTCGACGGGCGCGATAACCGGGGAGGGTTCGTCGAACTGGGGGGATGACTGCTGGGCTGGTGCCAGGGTCGTCGACCCGACGGGGATCGCCGCCGTGGCGACGAGGAGGAGGGCGAGCGTCGAGACGGTAGCGGGGCGCATCGTCACCTGGTACACCCCCGAACCACAAAAATCCCTCTCTTCGGACAGTATCCGTTAACCGATAGAGAATGCCCGAGACGTTTCAACGAGCGATCTGACGTTTTATCCTGTGATGGAAAGCGTTTTCCTCCCGGGAAGCACAGTCCACAGACGAAGATGACTCATCGGCTACGTGCCGCCCACCTCGCCCTCCTCCTGGTGGCGCTCACGGCGCCAGCTGCGGCCAGTAGTGGACTGGCTGACGGGCTCGGCCAGCAGCGCACCCCTACCCCTGCCGATACACCGGCAGTCGACCAGACGACGATTCTGGTCGAACTCCAGTCCAACGGCGACGCTCGCTGGATGGTCACGGCGTACTTCAACGTCACGACCACGACGGAACGAGAGAGTTTCAACGAGACCGTCGAACGGTTCACCGACGGTGAGGCGGAGACGCTCGGCCTCCCGGCGTTTCGACGAGCGACTGACCTCGCGAGCGACGCGACAGGGCGGACGATGAACGTCACGCGCGTTCAGCGCACTAGCGACAGCAACGTGGGATCGTTGACGCTGTCGTTCACGTGGACCAACTACGCGCGCATCGAGGACGAGGTCCTCTACGTCGACGACGTGTACAACACCTCCGAGCCGTGGTTGAGCGGTCTGGAGGAAGACCAGAGGCTCGCGGTCGAGTTACCGCCCGAGGCGGGTGTCAGGAGCGCGCCCAAACGCGTCCAGAACGGTCGGATCGTCTGGGACGGTCCCACGACGTTCGAGCCGTCGGATCTCGCGCTCGCCTACAGTCCGGGCGGCCCGATCACGACCACGACGGCCCCCGGCGCTCCGAACGGCTCTGATTCACCGACGACGCCGGGCGGGAGCGGGTCGCCGAACGGTGACGGCGACGGTAACCCCGTTCTCTGGGGTGGGTTCTTCGTCGTCGGACTCGGCATCGCGGTCCTCAGCGTCTACATGCTCTCGATGCGAGACGGGGGCCCCTTCGACGGCGCGGCGACGGCGACGACCGCTCCCGACGAAGACGACAGCGACCAGCCGGCAACGAATCCGACGAGCGACGCCGAACCGACGGAACCGGAGCAGGACGACGACGGAATCGACGAGGAACTGCTCAGCGACGAGGAGCGCGTCGAGCGACTCCTCGACCGCAACGGCGGGCGCATGAAGCAGGCCAACATCGTCAAGGAGACCGGCTGGTCCAACGCCAAGGTCTCTCAGTTGCTCTCGGCCATGGAAGAAGACGGCCAGATCGACAAGCTCAGGATCGGTCGGGAGAACCTCATCTCGTTCCCCGACGAGGACGTGACGGATATCGAGGATTGACGGCGGGGGACAGCGACCCAGCGTGCGGTGGCGGACAAACTCTCTTCGCGTGGTTCCTGGTTCGGAAACGTTTATTCGCTGGCCGAACCCACACCGTGGTATGAAAGTACTTGTCACTGTCAAGGAAGTTCGATCCGTCGACGACGAGTTCGAGATCGACGGGCTCGCGATCGACGACCGGTACGTCACGGCCGACCTCAACGAGTGGGACGAGTACGCCGTGGAGGCGGCCGTCCAGCTCTCGGAGTCGCTCGACGACGTGGAGGTCGTCACGGTGACGATCGGCGACGGCGACACCGAGGAGACGATCCGGCAGGCGCTGGCGAAGGGGGCCGACCGCGCGGTCAGGGTCTGGGACGACGCGCTCGCGGCGGCGTCACTGCTCGATCCGGCCACGAAGGCAGATCTCCTGGCGGCGGTCGCACGCGAGGAAGATCCCGATCTGATTCTGACCGGCGTCCAGTCGGCCGACGACAGCCTCGGTGCGACCGGGTTGACACTGGCAGAACAGCTCGACATGGAGTGGGCCGCAGTGGTGAACGATCTCGATTTAGACGCCGAGGCAGGTGTCGCCCACGTCCACCGCGAACTGGAGGGCGGCGTCGAGGAACTGACCGACGTCCAGCTGCCGGCCGTGCTGACGATCCAGACCGGGATCAACGATCCTCGATACGCGAGCCTTCGGGGGATTCGCCAGGCCCAGAGCAAAGAGCTCGCGGAAAAGACTCTCGACGATCTCGGGCTGGACGCCGCTGCCCTGGAGAGTCCGATCGAACAGACATCACTGTACGAACCCGAATCCGAGGGGGAAGCGACCCTCTACGAGGGCAGCGCCGAGGAGACGGCTGGTAAACTGGCTGGGATGCTCCGCGAGAAGGGGGTGGGCCAATGACTGTCCTCGCCGTCGCCGAGCACCGCCGCGGGGAGTTGCGCGACGTGAGCCACGAACTCGTCGCTGCGGGCCGCGACCTGGCTGACGCAACCGGTGGCGATCTCCACGTCGCCGTGATCAGCGGCCCCGTCGAGGAGTACGCCGACGATCTGAACCGGGACGGCGTCGATCGAATCCACACGGTCGCCGAGGGCGAGGAGTTCAACCACGACGTGTACACGCAGGCCGTCGCCCAGCTCGCCGAGACCGTCGATCCGACGGTCCTGCTCGTGCCCCAGTCAGTCAACGGACTGGACTACGCGCCGGCGGTCGCGAGTCGACTCGATCGGCCGCTGGTGACTGACGCCGTCGATCTGACCTACGACGACGAACTGACGGTCACGCGAGAACTGTACAGCTCGAAGGTCGAGACGACGCTCGACGTGCACGCCGAACGGGCCGCAGTCACGCTCCGACCGGCCGAGTGGCCCGCTGCGGCGGGAACCGGTGACGCCGAAATCGAGGCGTTCGACGCCGAGATCGACGAGTCGCAGGTCCGATCGACCGTGACGGGCTTTCAGGAGGTCGGCGGCGGCGACGTGGACATCACCGACGCCGACGTGCTGGTCTCGATCGGCCGCGGGATCGAGGAGGAGGAGAACCTCGACCTGATCCGGGACCTCGCGGACGCGCTGGGCGCGACCCTCTCGGCCTCGCGCCCGATTATCGACAACGGCTGGCTCCCGAAGGACCGACAGGTCGGTCAGTCGGGCAAGGTCGTCACGCCCGACGTGTACCTCGCGATCGGCATCTCCGGGGCAGTCCAGCACGTCGCCGGAATGAAAGGTGCGGAGACGATCGTCGCGATCAACGAGGATCCCAACGCACCGATCTTCGACATCGCCGACTACGGGATCGTCGACGACCTCTTCGAGGTAGTGCCGGCGCTGACCGAGGAGTTCGGGGGGTAACGAAGCTCACTCTGGCTATTTCTCCGAACTGTCCCGCTGCAGATCCACGACCCCGGTCCCGTTCACGAGAGTCGATGTCCGATCGCCCGCTCCCGCTTTCCGTGCGTCGACGAGCGTATCGACGCTCCGTTTGAGTTCGTCGAGTCGATCTGCCATTCCCAGTGTGGCCAGCACCGCCCGGTCTAGGGCGTCGCGTTCGGCTTCCGTACGCTGCAGTCGTGTCTCCGGATCGGTTACGCCGCCGGCGACCAGTTCCGATTCGCGGTCCGTCAGCGCGTCCAGTGTCGCGACGATGCGGTCGCGCTCGCTCCGGGTCAGTGCCGTCGGGTCTGGGATTGCCAGCCCGGCCGCCTCGTACTTGACCGTCTGTAGACGGGACATCCCCCGTCCGCCGGCGTGGCGACTCTCGATCTCCCGCACCAGCCACGTCACCCGGGAGTTGAGGATGGCACAGAGAACTCGCTCGTCGACCCCATCGTGGGGACGGACGGGGTGGAACTGGCGGTCAGTGACGGCACCGCCCTCGTTCCGGACGATTCGGTGGTGGTGCCAGCAGAACAGCGGGAACGCCAGTGGCGGCCGGTAGCTGTCGATGTCGTCGATACAGAACCACACGTCCCGCCGTCTGCATCGTCTGGAGCCGTCGTCGTGGCCCTCGTCTTCTCCCCACTCGACGTAGTCGAGGACCGCGTCGTGGCCGTGCTCGGCGAGCCACCCCTTCACGTGCTTGACCGCACTCGTTCCGAACGATCGGTCCGTGGCACGTGCCGCCTCGACGAGGGCGGACACGTCGAACACGCCCCACTCGGCGTCGCCGTCGAACTGGAGCTGTTCGACCTGCCCGCTGGCTTTCAGCAGCGGCGTGAAGGACTCGCTCAGACCGAGTTCCTCGATGTCGTCCCACCGCCGGTAGAAGAAGTCGTTGCTGCCGGATTCGAGTCCCGTGTGGAGGTCCGCTCGCTCGCCAAGCTCGACGGTTTCGCTCGAACGCAGGTCGAAGTAGAGCGGCGGGGCCACGAAGAAGGCGTTCCACTTCGCAGTCGCTCGGAGCGCTCGCTGGCGGGTCGCGACGAGGCGATACTCGTCGGTGACGGTCATCCGTCCCGCGCTCGCGTCTCGCTCGACGAGGGCTGCGATCTCGTCGACCGACAGTTCGTCTCGTAACGCGACGAACTTCGTGACGTTTTCGGCCCGCCGTTTCGGGTCGCACTCGCGTTCGAGCACCACTACGGCCGCCCCCACGAGCGCGTCCGAGAAGGTCTGTGTGCGGAACGTCACGACTGCCTCGATCCGGTAGTGCTCCAGTACGAAGCGCTGGAGGTCGGTCCCGTAGCGGGTGTCGAGCCAGCGGTCGCTGAGGACGAAGCCGAGCCGGCCGCCCTCGCGTAGGAACGCCGTCGCGTGCGTGAGGAAGTAGCCGTAGAGGTCCATCTTCCGCGTCAGCCACTCGGCGTCGACGGCCGAGAGGTGCTCCCGAACGGCGTCCTTGTAGTCGAGATCGAGGCTCCGGCCGCGGACGTACGGGGGGTTCCCGAGGACGGCGTCGTACCCCTCGGTGGGGGGCGTTACGTCGAAGAAGTCGCTCGCCCGGATCTCGATATCGTCGCGGTTCGACGCTCCGTCCTCTACTTCGAGTGCGATCGCCGTGAGGCGTGCCGCCAGCCCATCGACATCGATACCGGTCAACTGTTCGACCGTCGGTGCTGGACGCTCGGGGGGCTCGGCCGCCAGCGCCTGCTTGCGGTCGAACGCGGCGACGAGGAAACTGCCGGCCCCACACGCCGGATCGAGGACGGCGGCGTCGGCGTCCCGGATCGTCACCCGCGAGACGAGATCGCAGATTCGCGGCGGCGTGTAGAACGTTCCGCTGTCGGAACGACGTTCGGCGGGCAAGGTACGCTCGTAGAGACCGCCGATCACGTCCGGGTCGAACCCGGGGGAGTCCTGCTGGGGCACGGTCTGTGCCAGTGTTTCGTCGATTCTCCTGCATCTGATTGGCTCTGCGATGTCGTCGTGCTCGACCACGATATGATCGCCAGCGTCGGTGATCGACACGTCGAGGTCCTGCCAGGAACCGTCGGCGGGCGATCCGGTCGCTCGCCCGGAGCGGTCCGCGAGCAGTCGGCTAATCAGGAGTCGAACGGCAATCTGGTCGGCGACGCGCCGGGCGGTGGTCGCTGGATCGGCGCTCTCTGGATCGTCCACGCCCAGCACTGTGGCCCACCCGGAGAGTGCCGACCGAAACCCGTCGTCCGCGGTGGTCCGCTCGGCCAGCGACGCCCGCAGATCGCTCGCGAGGCGCTCGTGGCACTCGGTGAGTGCATCGAGTGCTGTGTCCCTGCCCGTCGCCTCGTCCATGCTGTCTTTCGGGTGGATTTCTAGCCGGGAAGGTGTTTCGCCGGGACGGCGGTCGGTGGTGTCGAGGGCCTCGGTCCCGGGTCACTGAACGACTCTTTCCGACGATTTCGAGACACTTTCTGCGCGGTGTGGCTGCTAGTTGGTAAAGTATTTAGCAATTTACTGGTCTGGATCAAAGTCGATACAGTAACTTTGAGAGTGACCGAGAACTGAACGCCCTCGGCACGTCTGAGGGGTTCTGTACGGGATATCCTCGCGATGTTCGGATAGTGCCCGCGCGGAACCCCTCAGACGTGCCTCGCCCGTTCATCCACCAGGAAACCCTACCGCCGGACAGCAACGCACCACAGACCTCCCCAACCGATTCACTCGCTCCGCTCGTTCATCCCTCGCACAGTTCTGTCGCGCCACGAGGGCGCGACAGCGCGCGCCGCGTGGTCTAAGTGCTTGACCGATACCGAGCACAGTTGTAGCGGTAGCATCCGGGCGACCGAGCGGTCCGAAGGACCCGAAGGTCGCCCGGTTCGCTGCTCCGAGCGGAGCGAGGAGCAGCCTTTTTCGCCCACGTTTTTGTGCAAGCGGTGCGCCTTCGGCGCACCCGCAGCGGAAAAAGGTGGGTTCCTATTGGAAGCCGATGCGGCCGCCGCCTTGGCTGGGCTGGGGTTCGCCGCCGCCCTTGAACTCGTCTTGCATCTGCTCGTAGTAGTCGCGGATGTCGTCGGTGATCGTGGGGCGCACGCTCTCCATGGCCTGGCGGAAGTGGCGCATCTCGACGAGGTCGGCGTCGTCGTCCTCGCGCAGCGCCTCGATGGCGGCCTCGCGGCCGATCGACTCCAGGTCCGAACCGACGTAGCCGCCGGTCATCTCCGCGAGTTCGCGCAGGCTCACGTCCGGCGACAGCGGCGTGTCGTCGGTGTGGATCTTGAGGATCTGCTCGCGGCCCTCGATGTTGGGTTCGCCGACCATCACGAGGCGGTCGAACCGGCCCGAGCGGATGAGCGCCGGGTCGATCATGTCCGGCCGGTTGGTCGCGCCGATCACCATCACGTCCCCCATCTCTTCGAGGCCATCCAGTTCCGTCAGGAGCTGGTTGACGACGCGCTCGGAGACGTTACTGCCGACCTCGCCGCCACGGCCGGGCGCGAGCGAGTCGAGTTCGTCGAAGAAGATCACCGTCGGGGCGACCTGCCGGGCCTTCCGGAAGGTCTGGCGGATCGCCTTCTCCGACTCGCCGACCCACTTGCTGAGCAACTGGGGCCCGCGCACCGAGATGAAGTTGGCGTCGGTCTCGTTGGCGACGGCCTTGGCCATCAGCGTCTTCCCGGTGCCGGGTGGGCCGTACAGCAGGACGCCCGAGGGCGGTGAGACGCCCATGCGATCGAACTTCTCGGGGCTGTTCATCGGCCACTCGACGGACTCCTGGACCTGGCCCTTGGCGTCGTCGAGGCCGCCCACGTCGTCCCACGAGATCTTCGGGAGTTCGACGAGGACCTCGCGCATGGCCGACGGACTCACCTCGTTGAGCGCGCCGCGGAAGTCCTCGCGCTTGATGATCATCCGGTCGATCAGGCTCGGTGGGATGTCCTCCTCGTCCAGATCGATCTCGGGGAGGTAGCGGCGCAGGGCCTTCATCGCGGCCTCTTTGGTCAGGCTCTCGATGTCGGCACCGACGAAGCCGTGGGTCTCGGTGGCGAGATTCGAGAGGGCCACGTCGTCGGACAGTGGCATCCCGCGGGTATGGATCTGCAGGATCTCTTCGCGACCCACCTCGTCGGGGACGCCGATCTCGATCTCGCGGTCGAAGCGGCCCGGTCGACGGAGGGCGGGGTCGACCGAATCGACGCGGTTGGTCGCGGCGATGACGATGACTTGGCCACGCGATTCGAGGCCGTCCATCATCGTCAACAGTTGGGCGACGACGCGCCGTTCGACCTCGCCGGTCACGTCCTCGCGCTTGGGCGCGATCGAGTCCAGTTCGTCGATGAAGATGATCGAGGGGGCCTCCTCGCTGGCATCCTCGAAGATCTCGCGTAACTGTTGCTCGGACTCACCGTAGTACTTGGAGATGATCTCGGGGCCGGCGATAGAGAAGAAACTGGCGGAGGTCTCGTTGGCGACGGCCTTCGCGAGCAGGGTCTTCCCGGTGCCCGGCGGGCCGTGCAGCAACACCCCCTGGGGCGGCTCGATGCCGAGTTTCTTGAAGATCTGGGGGTGCTTCATCGGCAGTTCGACCATCTCGCGGACCCGCTGGATCTCCCCCGAGAGGCCGCCGATGTCCTCGTAGGTGATACCGCCGCCGGTCTTCTCGAACCCGCTGATGGGCTCCTCGCGTAGTTCCACCTCGGTGTCCTCGGTGATGAGACAGACTCCTTCCGGTTCGGTCTCGACGGCGATCAGGGGGATGGCCTGTCCCGGCGAGCGCATGAATGGGTGGTTCGTACTCGACATCACGGGCACGATATCGCGCTCGACGACCGGACGCTTGAGGATCTGGCGCTTGACCATCCCTGCCGCGTCCGAGCCAAACTGCACGCTGGCCTCCTCGGGCGGGGCCAGCACGAGCTTGTCGGCCTTCTCGGCTTCGGCCTTGCGGATCGTCACGCGCTCGCCGATGCCCACGTCGGCATTCTGGCGCGTGAAGCCGTCGATCCGCACGGTGTCGGTGTTCCAGTCCTGTCGATCGGCACGCCACACCTTCGCAGCCGTCGTGTCAGATCCCTCGATCTCGATGATGTCGCCGGGCGAGAGCTTGAGATGTAAGAGCGTGTCCGGATCCAGGCGAGCGATACCGCGCCCCGAGTCGTTCGGGTACGCCTTCGCGACCTCCAGTTGAACCTCGTTCATAGTTAGTCTGCGGGGATATCTGAACTCTGTTGTCGCCGGAGATATGCTTTATGCTACCGGCGGTCACCTGTTCGTCCGGCAGGTACTTATGTTATGGTTTGTCACACCCGTCTGGCCGCTTCCGCTGACGGTCCCGACAGGCGTCGTTCGACACGAAACAGGCGGACGCGATGGTGTGTCACGGATTGCCGTGGGGAGAGGTTTCTTGAGGCTGGCCGCGAAAGCCGCGACTATGGTCTTTCTCGTTCCGTACGATGGATCGTCGCTGGCCCGCGGAGCGCTCGAACGCGCAGTCGAGTACGCCGGGGCGCTGGATCGCGATGTCGTCGCAGTCAGCTACATCCCCACTGGCAACAGCTACGCGGAGCGTCGACAGTGGGTCGACCCCCAAGAGAACTTCGCCATCGACACGGCGACGAAGGACCTCGAACGCAAGATCGAGGAAGCGACCGACGACACGGAACTGCGCTACGACGACGTGAGCGCTCACTCGCCTGCCGGTGGATTCTCCGAAGAAGTCCGCCAGACTGCCAGCGACGTCGACGCATCCGTCCTGTTCGTCGGCGGCGACGACGAGTCCGTCGTCGTGCCGGTCGGTGAGGCGACCGACGAAGTGTACGACGTACACGTCGTCCGCGGCTAGGCGCTTCGCGGTACTTTTCTTTGGGCACACCGATCGTAGCGGTATGCGAACACTCGCCTTCGACGGTCGAATGGGTGCCAGCGGCGATATGCTGCTCGCAGCCCTGTTGGCCGCCGGTGCCGATCGGAACGCCCTCGCCCCCGTCGAGGACGTGCTCCCGATTCGGTACGAGGTCGTCGAGACGATAGAAAACGGGATCGGTGCGACGAGCGTCACGGTCGCGCTGACCGACGACGACAGTGCCGAGGACTGCTCGCCATCGAAGGTGCCGTCACACGATGACGACCACAGTCACTCACACGGCGATCACGATCACTCACACGGCGACCACGATCACGGTCACGCCGATCACGACCACGATCACTCACACGGCGATTCTGCTACCCACGCCGAAGGTCACGGACCGTCGCGCTCCTATTCTGAGGTCCGTGAGATCGTCGACGGGATGGATCTGCCCGAGGATGTCCGACGGGACGCCCTGGCGATCTTCGAGATCCTCGGCGAGGCCGAGGCCGCGGTCCACGACACCGCACTCGAGGAGATGCACTTCCACGAGGTCGGGGCCGACGACGCCATCGCCGACGTGGTCGGTGTCTGTCTGTTGCTGGACGACCTCGGTGTGGAGCGAGTCGTGACGACGCCGCTGTCGGTCGGCGGCGGCACCGTCGAGATGAGCCACGGCACCTACCCCGTGCCGGGCCCGGCCGTCGTCGAGATCGCCCAACGAGCCGACTGGTCGTTCTCCGGTGGGCCTGTCGAGGCCGAGTTGCTCACTCCCACGGGCGCGTCGATCCTCGCCCACGTGGCCGACGGCGTCGAGGCGCTGCCCGAACTCCAGGTCGACTCGTCGGGGTACGGGGCGGGTGGCTACTCCTTCGAGGATCGTCCCAACGTTCTGCGGGCGATCGTCGGTGACGGGCGCGGCGGACTTCGCCGCGACGAGATCACGGTGCTGGAGACGAACCTCGACGACGCGCCCCCGGAGATACTGGGCGGCCTGCAGGAACGCCTCCACGAGGCCGGTGCGCGAGACGTGTCCATCCTCCCGGCGACGATGAAGAAGTCCCGCCCGGGACATCTCGTGAAGGTGATCTGCAAGCCCGAGGACAGCCAACAGGTCGCCCGACGACTGGCCGAGGAGACGGGGACGCTCGGCGTTCGCGAGCACGGTGCGGGGCATCGCTGGATCGCCGATCGGCACGTCGTCACGACCACGCTGCTGGAAGCGGGCGAGCGCTACGATATTCGAGTGAAGGTCGGAATGGACGCCGACGGTTCCGTGTTCGACGTGAGCGCGGAGTTCGACGACGCGCTCGCAGTCGCTGGCGAGACGGACCTCGCGGTCCGGGACGTGTCTCGCCGGGCCGAGGTCGCCGCCAGAGAAGGCGGTGCCACCGACGACGTGCTGGTCCACATCGTCGAAGCCGAACGCTGGGCCCAGTTCGAAGACGTCGACGCCTACACGCACCCGTCGCTGGACGAGCAGGGGTTCATCCACTGCTCGACGGTCGAGTCGGTCCTCCCGGTCGCTCAGCACAACTACGCCGGCGCCGCGGACCCGCGCCTGCTCGTCGTCGAGCGAGCAGCCGTCGAGGGCGACCTGCGCTTCGAGGAGATGCCTGGTGGGACGGCCTACCCCCATCTCTACGCCGAACTCCCGACCGACGCGGTCGCGAAGGTCCTGCCCCTCGAACGCGACGAGGCCGGGCGGTTCGTGCTGCCAGAAGAACTTCGGTGAATGTCAGTCTGGGCTCTCTCCCTCGTCGTGCTCGGTGTCGTGCTCGTCGTCGCTGCGGTGTTCGGCCAGTGCCTCCTCGATCGTCAGTTGCCCGTCAGCGACCCGACGAGCGAGCGCTTCGCCGATCGCCCGGTTGGTCTCGCTGGCTTCGCGCGAACGCTGTTTGATCCGCTTGAGTTCGCCCGTGGTCGGGTCGATCTCGCGGGATTCGATCTCTTCGCCCTCGATACGAGCGATGTTGACCGCCGCGAGCACGTCGCCCATGCCGCGAGCTCCGGTCCCGAGGTGGGGCGTGGTGCCAGTCTCGTCGACGAGTTCGACCGTCACGTCGCCCAGATCGTCGATGATCTGCGCACCGAGCAGTCGCGCGCCGTCGCCGATCCGGACCAGTGGATCGACGGCGTCGGCGATCTCCTCGCGGACGGCGTCGGCGACCTGATCGGCCGGCACCTGAAACGCCGAGACGACCATCTCGCCGGAACAGACCGCGATTCCTGGTCGCTCGCCGGGGTCGATGCCGACGATCAGTTTGCCCCCGTCCCCACGCAGGATCGCGACCACTTCGTCGACGGCCCGCCGCGGATCGTCGGGATCGGCCCGCACCACGTCGACGCCCGCCGGATCGTGGGACTCGTCGGCCGCCGTTACGACGATCTCTGCCGCCGCCGGCAGTTCGTCGTCGGGTTCGACCGTCGTGAACGTGAGTCCGCGGTCGCGTAGCTCCCCGACAACGCCGTGATACACCTCGAAGTCTGCCGTCGCGACGGCGATCACTGTCCAGAGATAGGTCTCCGCCCCTCCAAGTATCTAACTACCATCTTTTTCCGCGTCGGGTTTCCTCGCTCGCTTCGCTCGCTGCGGGAACCCTCGCGCAAAAACATGGGTGAAAAAGGCTCGTCCTCGCTTCGCTCGGACGAGTGAATCGCGCTCACTACCGGGTCCTTCGGACCGCTCGTTCGCGCGAATGCCAACCGCATAGCCGTGGTCAATACCGACCAATGACTGAACAATCTGCGTCGGCGCGCGCTGTCGCTCGCGTTGGCGAGCGACAACACTGTGCGAGGGATGAGGAGCGCAGCGAAGCGAGCACCGCAATCGGTTGGGGAGGTGTGTGGCGCG